>ERZ1370068.7682-contig-6586_pt1 | contig 45030 bp, 67 predicted proteins | sample MGYA00561227_ERZ1370068 | MGnify/ENA primary metagenome ERZ1370068 (study PRJEB38410, sample SAMEA6850437) | metagenome | study: Metagenomic assessment of the ecological functions of the soil: analysis of the soil microbiota associated with the... | reverse complement strand
GTAGCCACTTCGTTCAGTTGCGTATTGCTGACAAGACGACGGACTACATCATCTTGCTTTCGGGCGAGATCACGTTGATGCTGGACGACGGTGAAGTCGATCTGAAGCCGTTCGATGTCGTCGTGCAGCGTGGAACGAATCACGCCTGGGTCAATCGTGGATCGACGCCGGCGCTGATGGCGGCAATCCTGATCGATGCCGTCCCGGTCTGATGCCGGGCTCACCGGATCGGCCTCTCAAAGGAGTGGCGCGAACCGTGGATCACCTGCGACGAACAGAGGCGTACCTCACATCGTTTCGCCAACGCGCGACGGCGGAATCACCGGGCGCAACAGGCCGACCCGCTCGACGCGAGCGCCAGAGTACAGCTCTCGCAACAACCCATGCGGGTGTGGGCCCTGAGCTTTGTCCGGGTCCGAGGGTGCGCAGATGTGCGTACCGCGGCGCGGGAGTTCATGGTCGGAGTCCTGCAGGCTTGGACTGTTGCCATTCGGCGATCACCTCTTCGTAGACGTCGAGGATCGCGATCCACCTGGCGGCCTCGGTGTTTTGCTTCAGACCGAAAACGCAGCTGCTGCGGCACACCTCCGCTGCGTCTCATACCGATCGTATCTGGATATTTCCCGGACGATGCCGTCTTGCGTGACCGGCTCACGAAGCGTAAAGCGGACACCGAAATTGAACGATCTGAGACGAGTCGAAGCCATGGCGAGGTCACGAGTGGTCCCATGCCGACTTCGTCACACAACACGACTGCCGTGACTACACTCGCCATCGCTTCCAGAGCGCATCGCGCTTTAGCGCGAACACCACGTCGTGCTTCCAGAAGGATAATCGTCTCAGGCGCAGCCGAGACGTTGTTCACGCTCGAAGACCGACGGCATCAGACGCCGATGCCAGAAGCGACTCACTGCAGGCTTGCTGTATGGTCACGCAAACGCGCGGCTGCGCGCGATTGCTGTGAAGACAAGGGCCCGCTCAGGACGTATCGGCAGAGGCGGCTCGAGGGCCGGAACTCGGCGGATCGACAAGAGCTGGCAATGCAGCACTGAGCCCGGGCCCGCCGGCACGCCCTGTTTCGCTCGCACACGACTCCTGGTTCCCGTGCGGTGCGGATCCACGCACAGGAAGCGCAGAATTCGTGGAAACGTCTGCGGTCGCTCTGTCCCGCCACCCGTGGCAGACAGCATGCGGCTGGCACGCCCGGAAACTGCAACAGCGCCGTCATGATCCCGTGGTTGTGATGGCCGTGAATGAGGATCGGGAACGTTTAGTGGTCATTGCCCGAAAGGTCGTCGACAACCGGGATCGTCGCTGCCCAAAGCTCGGCAGCGAGGGACCCAGCACGGGTGAGTGAACGACACCGGTGTGCGACCGCGCCTGAGGAGTGCGGTCGCGAGGTCCCACACGCATGAGCTCTGATCCCGAGCGGACCGGACAGCCAGGCGTTTGTGATCAAGATGCGAAGCGACATGTTTTTACGGCGACGACTGACGGATCCCTCACTCCCGGCTGAAGCCATCGAGCTCTCCACGCGAGACCGAGATTCATCATTGATCCTCTTGTTCGATGGCTTGTCGCACGGGCAACACGTGCTGTCGGTAGCGTAGAATGATTTCCGTCGTGCCGTCGCTCGTTGACGCGCCTTCTGCCCGTATTGCTCGTAGGCCGGCAATTCGCGGTCGAACTGCTCGAGCATGATCCTGGTCGTCGTCGGGCGAGGCGTACTCGACGCCAAAGGCGCCAGCGACCGAAATCGCTCCAGCGCAGCAGTCCACTTCCTGGCGAAGCTCGCGGTAGGCGAAGGCTGCCTCGATCTTGCGATCCAGCGCATCTTCATCCAGATCGAGACGAGTCACTCCCAGAGCGAAAGCGACTCTGGACAAGCATCCGGGCTTGCCGTCGATGCACGAGGTCGTGGTTTTTGAAGGACGCGGCTCCGTCCTTCGGCGGACTCTACTCCACTGCGCCGTCAATAACGAAGTGCTGGCGACACGTCGTGAACCAGGATTGAAGCCTTCGACTGCGTCTCCGGCCCAGCGATAGGTGATACCGAGTCCTCACCGAGAAAGTCCGGCAAGTTCATTCGCCAACTGCGCGAACACTTCGACGTTTCCGTTGAGCGGCAGTCGATGTGGCCTCCTGGTCTCGATAGCGGCCATAGATCGGCCCGTGGGTCACGCCGACTTTGTGCGCACCAGCGGGCACCGGTCGACGCGATTCGCGAGTACTGTTGCCACCCGATCCCTCTGTGATGCAACGGCAGATCGGTCGGAACTCCTCCATCCACCGAAACACCCGCAGCTCGTGACCCGGGTGCGCCACGATAAGGGCGGTTGCCTGGAGCCCGACCGGCTCTGTTGTCCCAACAGACACCATCAGGTGGTTCGGTTTGAGCAGCGTTCGGTCCCTTATTATGCACTGTCATTTGCACTCAGAGCTACAAGCGCCGCGCCGACAAAGCTGCACGCATTTTTCAGAAGTCCACGAACGGAGATCGATCGGCGTACTCGACTTGTTAAAAACGCCAGAACGATGCAGGCGCACGTTTCGCCGGCGTCGGCAGACACCTGGCCCCGGACCGCGGCGACATCACTTTTCGGCTATGGACGCGGGACCGATCGGCCCGGCGAGCGTCTGCACCACGGCGTCGAGCGAGCCGGCCAAAGCACGGAGGTCGTATCCCCCTTCGGTCACGAGCACCATGCGGCCTTTGCCGAACTCCGCCGCCACAGCTCTCAATTCCATTGTCATGGCGGAAAACACGTCGGTCGTCAGGCGCATGTTGGCCAGCGGATCGCGTCCGTGTGCGTCGAAGCCGGCGGAGACCAGGACGAGGTCCGGCTAGAATTGCCTCAAGACCGGTGGGAGGATGACTTCGGGCAAAGGCGATCCGGTAATCCTCGCTGACGGCGCCGGCCTCGAGCGGGCAGTTGATCGTGAAGCCCTTCCCCTTCTCCAACGCCAACCTCAAGCCGGCAGCTCGGTTCCCGCGGTAGAAGGGATACTGATGCGTTGGACACGCATAGCACGTTAGGGTCGCGCTTCGAAGCTGTGCGCTGCGTCCCATTGCCGTGGATGAACGTCGCGAGTCGACGACTTGCGACTCCCTGCGAGCGCCGAGGGTGCGGGCGCGAGCCGCGGTACGATCGTGCGACGTTATTGAAAAAAGCAAAAACCCCATGCGCCTTGCGCGCTCGGCGTGATGACCAGGCGGCTCGCACTCGACAGCCAACGCCGACCCGTCCGACGCAGCACTTCTCCCATCGCTCTTTTTCGACGGCGTCGACAGCGGCGCCGGCTGCAAGCAGGGCGATGTCACTCGTCTCGGGAGAGGTAGCCGTGTCGGGGTCGAGCGCGACACGGCATGGCCGGCTGTCTCGAAGATCTCGCCGCACGTAAGGCGACGTCATGGATGCGCTCCAGAAGTTGCGCCCTCGAGCGTCGCCGCTCGGGGCGCGACGACCTCACCGCCGCGTTCCCGCCACTCGATTCTGCAATCACATCCATGACCTCACGCCCGTTCGGAACGCTCGGGATGGCCGGGTGGGGTTTCCGTGTTCAGTGAAGCGGTGCGAGGCAATCAGAGTCCAACGACATGGACTGGCACCACTTTAGTCGCCAGTCCGAATCAGCTCGCGCCCGGCTCTCGAGAGTCCGCAGCCGCTCTTCGAGTCGCAACCGCGCCGACTCGATGCCCGGCCTCGTCGGCATCATTGGGAACCCTCGAGCGGCTCCCCCATCGCAATGGAGACAGTCCGCAAACGGCCTGGGGACTTGGGTGCTATCCCAAGCCGTTGAGCGTCCATGAATGGTCGGCTTCAGGTGAAACGGCAAAACCGGGTTCCTGTCGCCTTGGCGAGCCAGACTGCACCCGGTTGCGCGACGCGCGCCGACCACGCGGACCATCAAGCGGTAAAGCCGACCGGCCGTCCCGCCGCCAATCGTCCCGCGTCAGCTGACGCAAGGCCTCTGCGAGCGCCCTTGCGAGGTCGACCCACGCGCAGTGCCGTAGCCGAAGCGCTCGATGATTCGCGGCAATCCACTCGCCGTCGAAATTCTCGCTGGTGATGACTACGATGCCGCGGCGGCCGGAAGTAGTAGGTGGCCGGCAGAATACGGCCGTGCCAGAACGCCATGATCGGCTGACGTCCGCTGCGCGTGATCGCGGTCGAGATGCTCGAGCCCCTCAGTCCGCCATCGCAGCGTCGAGCCGAAGCGCGGCGATCAGGCGATATCCGACCACTGCAGATTGGCTTTCGCCTGAGGCGCTTTGCTGAGCGACGTTCGCCATGCGCGCATCAGCCACTTGTCGATTGACGGGATTACAGTCGACTCTTGACGAAGGTCGTGAGATCGACGAACTGCATGCTGTCAGCCTCGGCACGCGCGCTCGCCTGCGCTCCCTTCAGCATGATCGAACAGAAGGGACAGGCCGTGACGACGGTTGCCGCGCCCGTGCTCCTGCAGCTGCTTGAAGCGCACGTCGCTGATGCGCGAACCTGGCTCCTCTTCCTTGTCCGCGAACAACGAGACCGCCGCCCGCGCCGCAGCAGAACGGATTGTCGCGATTGCGCTCCGGCTCCTTGATGTCGGCGCCGAATCGCGCGAGCAGCGTCGCGCGGCTCGTCGACCGTTCCTGCGTAGCGTCCGAGGTAGCACGGATCGTGAAAGGTCACCGATCGCTCGTTCGAGTCCGTCGCCTGTCGCACGTCACGCAGTCAGCTCATCGAGATAAGCCAGGACCGAGTGCACGACTTCGGCGTCGTAGCCAAACCGTTCGGTAGTCATCGCCGATCGTCTTCACGCAGTGAGGACACGACGTCAGGATCGTCTCGCGGCTTCGCCGCCTTGAGCGCCTCGATATTCCGCGTTGGCCAGCTCCTGAAACATGTACTCGTTGCCCGTCCGCTTGGCTGGATCCCCGTTGCAGCGTCCTTTCGCAGCACGCCGAACGTCACGCCCCTCGCGCGCAGGATGTCGAACAGCGCACGCAGCGACTTCTGATAGTCGGCCTCGAACGCGCCGGCACACCCGAGCCAGACGAGCCACCTCGTGCGCTAGCGGGATCGAAAATCTCGAGTCCCGCAGACGTCGATGAATTTCTGCCGCTGGTCGTAGCCGAGGCCCCAGATGTTCGCCGGCGCTCGAGGTTGTTGTACACGCCGCCGAGGTAGCGCCGGCGCGTCGCCGTTCGAGACCAGGCCTGCGTCGCGAGCCGATCAGATGAGCGGCAGGTGTTCGATGCCCACCGGACACTGGTTCTCGCAGCGCCCCGCAGGTCGTGCACTGCCACAGCACCTTGTCTGCTGTAGACCTCAACCGAGCGTTCCTGTCGCGGCTGCCCGGCCAGCAGCGCGCCTGCGTCTGCAGGATCGATCGTCTTCGGATTCAGTTCCTTTGCCCGATCCCCACGCTGGACAGTTCACCTGACAACGACCGCACTCGACGCACGTGAACGCGTCGAGCACGCGTCTTGCTGCCGAGGTCCTTGACCACTTCGAGGCCCGACTTGCTCCTTCTCGAAGTCCAGATTCTGGACACGGCCGAGGCTCGGGCGACTTCGAGAAAGCACGGTGACCGGCGACAGCACCAGATGGAAATGCTTCGATGCGGGAATCAGCGCGAGGAACGCGAGGATGACCGAGCATGTGCACCCACCAGTTCACGCCGCCCGCCGTGCGAGCTCTCGTCAAACCGGTACGCCAGCAGGAACGTCGCCATCAGCGTCGCGATGAACAGGCCGATGACGCATCGACTCGACGGAAATGGTCTTGCCCAGCGCAACCGGGCAGAACGAACGACGCGGCGAACGAGCAGAACGACCGATCGCCAGCGGCGACTGCGGACGGCGACAGCGTCAACACGCGATACGCATCGAACCACCGGAGTGGGTGACGTCGACGATGCCCGAGCCCGGCGCAGAAACTCCGACGAGCGTATACGCGCCGAAGCGCGACGAAGCCCCAGAACACGAACGCGTGCGCCAAGCCGGCGATCGGCCGTTCGACGATCGTCTGGCGCTGAAGGAGACGTCGTCGACCAGAAAGCTGCGATGCGGAAGCCGGGATTGGTCGACCGAGAAGGTGTTGGGCGCTGCGGCAATCAGGCGGACGCGCGTCGCGACCTGCGCCGCGAAAGCGCCGAGCGAACACGATGACCAGCAGCCAGAGGGCCAGCGTCTGCATTTACGTCTTCAGGGCGCTACCAGCGCCGGGACAATCTCGAACAGGTCGCCGACGATCCCGTAGTCGGCCACCTCGAAGATCGGCGCATCGGGATCCTTGTTGATCGCGACGATGGTGTGCGACCCTTTCATGCCGACGAGATGCTGGATCGCACCGGAGATGCCGAGCGCGAGCATACAGCTTCGGCGCAACGGTCTGGCCCGAGCTGCCGACCTGCCGCTCCATGGGCAGCCAACCGGCATCGCAGATCGGCCGCGAGCGCCGCCAGCTCGGCGCCCAGCGCCGCGGCGAGCTGCTGCGGCGACGCCGCAGATGTTCCTGCCCCTTGATGCCGCGGCCCGACCGACGACGATGCGCTCGGCCTGCGACAGGTCGACAGACTGCCTGGCTTGCTGAAACGGCGCCTCCGGCTTCTGCCGAATCGCCGAAGCGTCGATCGTGACCGGCAGCGCGCGAACGGCGACTGGACGCCGTTCCGCGTCGAACCTGGTCCGCGCGGAACGCGCCGATCTGGAACGTGACGACGTGCGGCGCTGGTCCCTGCAGGCGACGACGTCGGCGGTGCAGCTTGCCCTGGAACATCGGCCGAACGAAGACGTCGGCGGCTGGTGTCGCCCTTGATCGCCGTCACGTCGGTGATCAACGCGCGGCATCGAGCGCGCGGCCAGCATCGGCGCGAAGTCGCGCGTCTGATAGGTATGCGGCAGCACGACGAGTCGATCGGTGACAGCTGGTCGATCGCCTGCTGAAGTGCAGCCGTATAGCCATCAGGCGTGTAGAACTCGAGCGCCGCGACTGTCGATCGTGACGAGCTTCCTCAACGTCGGGCAGCGGACGTTCCGCCAGCTCCCGCGCGACGTGCGTCGATACCAGACCCCGGCAGAGCGACGACAATCTCGATCCGCCGTCGCGCCAGAACTGCCCGCGATCTGCTGTGCGCGGCGACGGTTTCCCAGGTCGCTCGATTCAGCTTGCCGCCGCGCTGCTCCAGCGATGACGAGGATCATCACTCAGCCTGTCAACCACGAAGACATTCACGAAGCTCTCCACTGTAGCTTCCGGCTTAAGCCGGAAGCCTACTTTCGTGACCTTCGTTCTTCGTGGTTTTGTTTCAGTTCAAATAACCCGCGCCTCTTCTCTCGAAGCCTGCGCACCAGCTCCTTCGCGGCTTCAGCCGGCGAGCCGCCGATGACCTGCGTCTGTCTTGGCCTTCTCGGGAGCGTACAGGCCGACGATCGTTTGCAAGGCGCGACGCTCGCGACGATACCGGCGGCTTTCCTGATCTCCTTCTTCTTCGCGGCCATGATGCCTTTGAGCGTCGCGTAGCGGAGCTGATTGATGCCGCTCTGAATCGTCAGCACGGCGGGCAGCGGCATCGCCGACCCACTGGAACCAGCCGCCTTCGAGCTCGCGCTTCACGCGCAACGTGCCGCTGCCCGTCGCGAGCCTTGCGACCTCCATGATGATCGTCGCGTGCGGCGAGCCCGAGGCGCTCGGCCAGGATCGACGCCGGTCTGCGCGAAGCCCATGTCGTCGGACTGCAGACCGGTCAGGATCGAGGTCGAAGCGCTCGTCCGTCATGGCCGCCGGCCAGCGCAGTCGGCCACGATCGAACGGCGTCCGCGCGGCCGAGCGCCGTCGTCTTCGACGTGGATCGCGCGATCGGCGCCGCGGGCCAGCGCTTCGCGGATGCACCTGCGCGACGCGCGCCGGACCGGCCGAGCAGACCACGACTTCGCCGCCGTGCTTCTCCTTGAGCCGCAACGCCTCTTCGAGCGCGTAGGCGTCCGGCTCGTTCATCTCGTAGGTGCGCGTCCTGCTCGCGAATCCAGGTCTTGGCGTCGTCCAGGCGCGGCTGCCAGTCGCGCGTCGGGACCTGCTTGATGCAGACGGCGATTTTCATTTACGGGTGATAGCGCTTGAACAGAAGCGCGGCGTTGGTGCCGCCGAAGCCGAACGAGTTCGACAGCGCGCATCGATGGCTGAAGCGCCCGCTTCGCGTTCGGCACGTAGTCGAGGTCGCACTCCGCGTCCGGCGACGTCGAGGTTGATCGTCGGCGGCGCCACCTGGTTGTGCACGGCGAGCGACGGTGATGCCCGCTTCGAGGCCGCCCGCCGCGCCGAGCAGGTGGCCGGTCATCGACTTGGTCGACGACACCGCCAGCTTTCGCGCGTGGTCGCCGAAGCAGCGCTTGATGGCGAGCGTCTCGATCCTGTCGCCGTGCGGCGTCGAGGTGCCGTGCGCGTTGATGTAAGTCGACCTGATGGGTCCCGATGCCGGCGCTTTCGAGCGCCGCGCTCATGACGCGGAACGGCCCGTCGCCGTCTTCCGACGGCGCCGTGATGTGATACGCGTCGGCGGACATGCCGTAGCCGACGAGCTCGGCGTAGATGCGCGCGCCGCGCCGCCTGCGCGCGCTTCGAGCTCTTCGAGAATCAGGACGCCGGCGCCTTCGCCGACGATGAAGCCGTCGCGATCGTTGTCGAAGGGCCGGCTGGCGCGCTCGGGCTCGTCGTTGCGCGTGGACAGCGCGCGCATGCGCGCGAATCCGCCGACGCCCATCGGCGTGATGGCGGCCTCCGATCCGCCGGCAATCATCACGTCGGCGTCGCCGCGCCGGATGATCTCGAACGCGTCGCCGATCGGCGTGCGCCGAGGCCGAGCACGCGGTGCAGGTCGCCGAGTTCGGGCCCTTTGGCGCCGAACCGGATCGACACCTGGCCGGCCGCGAGGTTGATGATGGCCGACGGAATGAAGAACGGCGAGATCTTGCGCGGGCCGCCCTCGAGCAGCGCCTTGTGCTCGCGCTCGATCGTGGTGAACCCGCCGATGCCCGACGCGATGAACACGCCGACGCGCGGCGCCGTCTCGGCCGTCGACCGTCAACGCCGCATCGTCCATCGGCGAACTGCGACGCCGCAATCGCGTACTGGATGAAGACGTCCATCTTCTTGACGTCTTTCTTCTCGATGAACTGCAGCGGATCGAAGCCCTTGCACCTCGCCCGCGATGCTGCGTCGAGAACTCGGTGCGCGTCGAACTTGGTGATCGTGTCCGACGCCGCTGCTTGCCGGCGCAGAGCGCCGTCCAGTTGGCCTCGGTGCCGATGCCGAGCGACGACACCAGGCCGATGCCCGTGACGACGACCGCGTCCAGTTCACTCGTACCGCTCGTCGCAGTGCCTAGCTGCCATCGGCGGCGCCGTGCGGCTACTTCTTGGCCTTGGCGTGCGATTCGATGTACTCGACCGCTTCCTTCACGCGCGTGATCTTCTCGGCATCCTCGTCGGGAATCTCGATGCCGAACTCCTCCTCGAACGCCATGACGAGCTCGACGGTGTCGAGCGAGTCGGCGCCGAGATCGTCGACGAACGACGCATCCGGCGTCACTTCTTCTTCGTCGACGCCCGAGCTGCTCCACGATGATGCTCTTCACTTTGTCGGCTACGGCCATTCAACCCTCCTACATGTACATCCCGCCGTTCACGGCCAGAACGTGCCCTGTAATATACGCTGCCTCGTCGGACGCAAGAAAGCACACCGCGGCCGCCACATCGTCCACGCGTCCCGAGGCGACCGAGCGGAATCTGTGCGGCCCAGTCGACCTGCGCCTTCTCGGTCATCGCCCTGCGTCATGTCGGTATCGATCATGCCGGGCGCGACCACGTTCACCGTGATCCCGCGCGACGCCACCTCGCGCGCCAGCGCCTTGGCAAAGCCGATCAGGCCCGGCCTTCGACGCGGCGTAGTTGATCTGACCCGCGTTGCCCGATCTGGCCAACCACCGAGCTGATGGCGATGATGCGGCCGCCCTGCTGCTTCGAGCATCGGCCGCATCGCCGCCTGCGCGCAAGCGTGAACGTCGCGGTGAGGTTCGTCGCCAGCACGGCGTCCCAGTCCTCGCGCTTCATCCGCATCAGCAAGCTGGTCCCGCGCGATGCCGGCGTTGCTGACGACGATGTCGAGCCGACCGTGACGCTCGACCACCAGACCGGGCAACCGCTCGACTGCGGCAGCGTCGGTCACGTCGAGCGTCACGGCTTCTGCGCGGCGTCCTTGCACGTCAGCTCGGCCGCAACCGCGGTGGCGTGGTCGCCGCGCGCCGCCGCGACGCGTCGCTCGCCCTGCGCCGCGCGAGCGGTCGCAATCGCTCGCCGATCCCGCGTGAGGCGCCGGTGACGCACTGCGACTTTTCCGGTCAGATCGAACATCGGTCGTTAGTCTCGTCGCGTCGCCGGTCGTCGGTCGTTGGTCGGCGGTCTCAACAGCGCCTCGACCTGCGCAGATCATCGGGCGTGCCGAAACTGACCGCCGTCGCGTCGCTGATCGATCTTACTGCCAGCCCGGCTCAAGACCAGTGCCGGCGCCCACCTCAGCATACGTTGTGACGCCTTCCGGACGCAAGACGTCGAATCGACCTCTTCCCCAGCGGCACCGGTGCGAGTGATTTGTGCGACCAGCGCCTCGATCGCTGACCGACGAGTCCCGCTTTCAGAGTCGCCATCGACATCGGGCAACGACTGGGACGTGCGGATTCTGAGACATCGAGTGCACGCGGCTCGGGTGCCAATCGCTCCTCGGCCGGCTTCATTGAGCGCACAGTGAAACCGGCGCGCTGACCGACAGCGTGCATCACGCGCTGGCGCCCATCGCTTTGGCGCAGTCACCCGCCCGGTTCACGGCATCACGGTGGCCGGCAATGACGACCTGGTCCCGGCCCGTTCATGTTCGCCGGGCTCACGACCTCGCCTGCCGCCGCCTCCTGACACGCTTGGGCGACATTGTCGGCGTCGACAACTCAGGATTGACGGCTCGACATCCGTTCACGCGGCACCGACTTGCACCGCGTCCCATGTAGCGTCCGCGCCGGCGGACGATCCAGCAGCATCGGCACAGCGACATCGTGCGCGCTGCCACGTGGGCGGAGTACGCCCCGGGCTGTGGCCGGCGACGAGAGCCGGCGCGAATCCGTGCGACGCGAGAAGGCGATGCGCCGCCACTGACGGCGAGAATTGCCGGCTGCTGCTGGTTCTCGGTCAGCAAAGCTCGCCTTCGGCAGCCTTCGAAACACAGCCGGCTGAGACGATCACCCAGCGCCGTCGTCTGCTTCCGCGAACGTCTGCGCGGCAGACCGGAACCGCGTCGGCAGAGCCTTGCCCATGCCGACTTTCTGGGACCCTTGTCCAGGGAACTGAAGGCAATGCCAATGGTGGGACACCCAGCCGAGGCCGCAATCTCCCGCTCGACCCGTTCGATAAAGCTGTGTCGCCGCAAATCGATTACGCCATGGCTGCGGCATTTCCGGACCGCATCGGGCGCTCGACCTCCCGTGGCCGACCATCTGTGACTCCCGTCGACGCCCGAGCAGCGGCGCGCCTCCGTACTCCGAGTAATCGACGCGGCGACGAGAACGCCTGAGACGCGCGACGGGTCAGCAGCGATCCAACTCGCATCGAGATCATGCGCAGACAGCTCGTCATCTCAACAGGTTTTCGACGACCTCCACCAGTCCTTCGCTGATCTTGCAGGGCGCACGTTGCCCAGTGAACCCATCGCACACGATGCACGTCGGCGTCGCCGGTGTATACCGTCCCGCGCTTCGATCGTTGCCAACGAATGCGAGCCGCAGACTCTTTCAGCTAGCCGGTGTGCTTCGCGCGTCAGCTCGTTGCCCTGTTCGGCTTCCTCCCTGTCGACAGTAAACCGACTGCGGGCGTTGGAGATGTCGTAGACCACCCGCGGGCGTGCTGTGCCCCATCACGGCAAATTGCAGCAAATGTTGCGGCCGGCACTCGACACTAGCGCCGACGTCGAGCAGAATCGCTGGCCGACGCTCGGTCAGGATCGCCGCGGCAAGCGCCGGCCGATCGACGCCAGGCAGCATGCCGGAGCGCTGGCATGGGTCGCCATGACCGTCGCACCCGTATGACCCGCGCTGGAAGAGTCAGGAGGCGTCACCTCGGGCAACCGCTTCGGCTGGCCATTTACGATCGACGCACGCGGCTTGCGCCTCAGGGGCGGCGGCGGTGCTCTCCATTCCGACTAACGTCCTCCGCGTCCAGGAGTCCTCGGGCGCGATGAGGTCACGACATCGGGATGGCGCTCGACCTCTGGCACGAGCGCTGCCCGGTGCTACGACAGTGACCGACGCCGAGGTCGAAGTGACGACCCGCAGCCAGCGCCCCGTCAGCGGCGTGGCGGAGGGCCGTGGATCGCCGCCCATCGCATCAACGAGCGAACCAGATCATCGCTCGGAGGCAATTCAGGTCGAAGTGCTCACTCTTCATCGATTGCGCGCGCCTGACGGCCGCGATAGTGCCCCACAATTCGTGCGCACACGATGGGAGCGGTTTGGGCTCGCGTGCAATGGGGCACTCGCCAAATGCCCACTGGCTTTGAGTGCGTCATCGTCGCGTCCGGCTGCTTCGCCGTCCGCGTCTTGGAATGTCGTCGTTTGGGATTCGGCGTATGCTGCATCACCTCTCAGTGCCCTCGAACCGCCGGAGGCGCGGAACGTTCAAGAGTTCCTTTTCAACGCGCTTTCGACGTGCCAGCCGGGGTCTTCCCATGCAGGCTGGCACGTGCTGTCCCTCGGTTCAGATTCATTCCACGGCACAGGAGCAGAGCCACGACAATCCTCTGGCATAACGGCTTCATCGGTAGCACCAGGTGAGAACTGCTCGCGCATCAGCTGTCCGAGGTCTATCGTCTCGTTCTCGTAGAACGCCGTCGTCAAGGTCATCTTCTTCGATTTCGCGTTCGCTTCGCCAGTATTCGCCGTGCGGGAGCTGGTAGCGCAGATCGAACGAGGGCGCGACTTCCATTGTGTGGGGTTCGAGACACCGGCTGCAGGCGAGTTCCAGTGTCGTTGCACGCTGACCACGAGGCGGAAATGACCTTGTCCTTGTCGATATCAAAAGCCGCGCCACCGGCTGGACGACCCGGAAGACATCCTGGTCGCCCGCGCGGCCGCGATGCCGTAGACCTTCTCGTAGCGCTCGTGCGCCGTCCGGATCTTGCTCAGGATTGGGCAGACGCGCGAACCTCCAATATGCCATGCGGCCCTTCATTGCCTCCCACTGGGCTTCTCACCGGCTTCTCACCCAGCCTCCTGATCGCCCACGGCTTCCGGGATGAACAGTTTGCTCGAGAGGCGCGCGCATAGCGATCAGTCAGCCCAGCAACGAAGTCCCATGGCGGCAGCGTCAATTTCCCTCCTTTTGCACCGTCGGACATCAGAGAAATTCATCCCGACTCAGCTCGTGCACCTTGGTCCAGAGTCCGCTCAGTATACGCTTCCGCTTTCTTGAACTCTGCGTCGCTGTTCCATTCTCGATACCGCTTCGAAGAGGAACTACGTGCGAAGATCGAGCACGGCGTCAATGCAGGCTGACTCATTTCGGATCTCCTTCATATCAGCCTGAAACGTCGCCGTCACGATCCAGCATGACCAACGGCGCGTTCCGATGCGGGGCCGGGGAAGAGTCCCCCAGCGCTAGCCAGCGTCGAACCAGGCTTCCACGCGGCCATGCCCTCGACCCGCCGACTTAGCCCATCGCGTCGCGTCGTGCATCATGATATCGTGCGGCGCGTGAGCGGCATGCTGCGACAAGCCCCGAGATCGGCGACGCATTTGACCCTCAGGGTGTCTGCGCGCATCGCCTCTATCCTATCCCGATCGTGCGCTCCGGACTTCCTTCCGAGTGTTTCGCAATCCCGTCGCGCACTCCAGGTCGTTCGGACCCGACTGTCGTTCTCGAGGAGATCCACGATGCGCAAACCTGTTCATGAAGTGACTCGAAGCCGCCGGAGCATCAAGCGGTCGATGACCCGCTCACCCGCATGGCCGAACGGCGTGCCATGCCCTAGGTCGTGCCCAGGGTGATCGCTTCAGTCAACCTTCGTGAGTCAGAGCGGCTGGCGATGGTCCGAGCGATCTGGGAGACCTCGAGCGTGTGCGTGAACCGCGTCCGGTAGTGATCGCCCGTGCGCGCGAAAACACCCGTCCTGACGCTGGAGCCGACGAAGGCTTTGCAGTGGATGATCCGGTCGCGGTCCCGCTGAAGGCGGACGCACGTCGTCCTCGATTTCTGGCCGCGGAGCAACCGCGCTGTGTCGGCGCTCTTGGCCGACTGGCGCGGCGAGCATTTCTGCGCTCGCGCTACGCTCGCTCACGCAAGTTCGGCTGCAGGTAATCCGCTTCCACCTGTGCCAGCTGCTACGCAACGGCAGCTCTGAAGAAAACTCGTGCCATGAACGAGCCGACCGACGCCAAACAGCTCGGCGGCATCGCCGCCGAGTCCGCAAACGTGGATCAGCATGCCGGATCCGCTCCCGCTCGTATGGCGAGACCCCGTGACGACGAGCGGCACGCACTGCTCCGCGGAGTGATCCGTGCCTGGGCGTGGTGGGATCGTTGCCGTGATCGGCGGTGACCACCAGCTAAGTCGGTCAGGTTGAGGCGCGGTAACAACCGTGCCAAGCGGCCGTCGAACCACTCGAGGATTACGCGCATAACCCTCGACATCATTTCGGTGCCCCATGCTGCTGTCGAAGTCGCACGAGGTTGGCGAAGATGAGCCCGCGGGACACGGAAGCCGATCTGTCGCTCGACTTCGATCGCGCACCTTGTTTCATCACTTGCAGATGAAAGGCCTGCGCGTGATGCCGCGACCGGCGAATGGATCCTGAAGATCTGCCGATCGCTATCCTGCGGAAGCTGTGCGGCACTGACGCGGTCGACAGCATCTCGTCCGGAGGCGGCAGCGCAAAGTCGCGTCGATTGGCACGCTATGAAGGCTCCGGGGCTCCCAACAGACGGACGCGCGATCACTCGGCCAACGCCAGGCCTTCGCAGATCAGCTTATGGGCGACCCCGACACGCTCGGCAGCTCCAGCACTGGCGACATCCTCGTGTGCGGCCAATCTGAAAGACGCTGTCGGTCAAGAGTGTAGACGATCAGCGAGCCCGTTCGCATGTGTTCGGTTCCAAGCTCCTTGATGATCTCGGTCCCGGATGCCACCTTGTTTCCGATGATGCGCCGCCCGATCTGGCCGCGAGAACTCATCAATCAAGTCCGGCTCGAAGCCATTTGAGAAGACGGGAACGAGTGCTGTGAGCACGATGCCGTCGTTCCCAATGACCGGTCACGGAATCTTTACCGGCTGATGTAGCATGCAGCCCATGCGGCCGACGGCGGCAGCTAGCGCGTCGACGGGTATTGCCCGCCGATGGCCGCCACGCGCCCAAGGCCGAGAGCGCGGAGTGTCGGAGTTTCAACGGCATTAGTCGCGCGATGTTTCCGATCATTGCTCGCTTCCCGCGTCGCCATATGCAGCACTGCATCCGGCAATTCACCGATTCCGACACTATCTCAACACGACAACGATGGCTCTTTGGAATGCCGTCACGGCAACAACGCAAGAACAAGGCGAAGGAGCGTGCGGTCTGCTCAGGAAAGAGATGTCACGTGCTCTGAGTTTTACGTTTGCGCGTTCGAGGCTTGCCATTCAGAAGGGCGCTCGCAGCAGCGAACGTGTCTGAGGATTCGCCGCGAACCCTTCGAGCCAGACTCAGATTAGGCTCTTTACGAAACCAGATCAACTGGCGCCGCGCGTATCGACGGTTCTCTTGAGTGATGAGGGCGCGGGTCGACGCTTCATCGCAGAACGCCGTGAAGGCGCGTCGCGCTGCCTGCCTGTAGACAGAGCCCTGAACGGCCTCGCCGTTTCCGGCACGCCGCTCGACAAGAGCCCGCGGATCTCGTCGAAAGCCCGCGCGCGAACTGCTCGTCCACCCGTCGTTCGACACGTTCGGAGATTTGAGCGGCGGGCAGCCGCAGGCCGATCGACAAGACGTCGAACTCCGGAGCGGCGGCTTCGTGTCTTCAAATGCCTGGTCAAAGGACGACCGGTGAGGTAGAAGACTTCCAGCGCGCGAACGATCCGCTTCAGATCGCGCGCGCTGAATACGGTCGTGACGCGGCGTCCACGCGCCGCAGCCATCGATGCAACGATGCCACGCCGCGCAGATCCGCAATTGCCGCCAGCCTGATTCCGCAGCCTTTCATCCTTTCGCAGGACCGGGAAAGAGGCCCCGGGTCAGGCACGATAGTAGAAGCCGGTTCCGCCGACGACAAGCGGCGGACGCCCGCGTTGGTGGATATCGCGGACGAGGACTGCCGCATCCTGGCGTATTGCGCGGCTGATACTCGACCGTTGGATCGACGATGTCGATCAGGTGATGCGAATCCCACGACGTTGGTCGAGCGGCACTTTATCCGTGCCGATGTCGAATCCTCGATACACCGCGGTCGAATCGCAGTTGATGATCTCGCCGTGTAGCGCTCCGCCAGCGCCAGCGCCAGCGCGCTTTTGCCGGTGGCCGTCGGGCCAGAATTGCGACCAGTAGCGGCCTGATCGACATGGCGCAGCAAGAGATCGTGTTGCGGCGGTTAGAGAGTCAGGCGCACCGCGACGTAGACGACAAATACGGAGAACAGAACGAGCAGCCCGAGGCGCTGAGAGCGGGTCACCGCGGCGGCACTTCGCTTGTAGAAGAACGTCACGGTGAAGAAAGCCTTGTCAGAAGGATATTCCGGCGGCAGCGGCTGCGTCGGATTGGAGCCGAGAGAGCGCCGAACGCGGCGTTGTTGAAGGCATCGATTGGACAGCGGACCGACGATCGAAAGGTCGGTGATCGATCCGTCCTTGTGCACGTTGAACGTGATGACCACATGACCTCCTCATGCTCATCGCCGCATAAGGAATCAGCCAGTTGCGCTTGACCTGTGCGACGAAGCGACGGACCCACGGGCCGAACTCGACTCTCTTTGTATCGAACTGAATCTCCGGCCCGAACTGCCCGCCTCCCCCAGGGCTATCGAACATGTCACGTTGCACGAAGCGTTGCAGATTCTTGAGCGCTTCGCCGAGGCTGCCGCCGGTGTCGCGACTCGACCCCCAGGCCGTTCTGCGGAAGTTGCGGGCGCGTGGATCTCCAGCGCCGATTGCCCTTCAGGCAGCTTGTTCTGTGGGGCTCCCTCGGTTTCCGCCTCGCCCGGACGTTGCTCCTGCGGCGCGCTGCTCCGCCGGCTCGGGCTGCGGACCTTTCCGCGCGCAACCTGCTGTTCCCAGGCTCTCGACCGGTTCCGGGCGTGTTGCCGCGTGAGAACGGAAGCGGGTCGTTCGGTTTGGTCGCGCGCTCTCGCGCACGCGCGTTGCGATCCATGTCGGAAGCCGGCCCACGATCGCGGGGGCGAAGCGCCTTCAGGTCCACGCGTGGCTGAACGAAGAGCAGAATCGCGGCGCATCCTCGGTTCGTTCGGGCAGCTTGATTGCTCGGGCTCGCGCGTTTGGATCGGCGGGGAACAATCGAGGGCACCGTCAGTAACACGATCACCATCACCAGGTGGAGGATGATGGACAGCAGGATCCCCTCGCGCCAGGAGATGGCCCGCCCGATCGGCTGAATGTCGGGCTTATACTCGTCGAAATCGAGATACATCAGGTAGTTACAAGCAGTATATCGCCACTAGCGCTTGCGTGCTGTATACAGAAAGACGATGCCCAGCGTTAACGGGTCGGCCCTAACCTCCACGAATCGATGATTTTTGAGAATCTTCTCGAACTCTGTCCGGTGTAGCAAAGGCACCCACTGAGGCAGGCAAATAGTCGTAAGCCGCGCTGTGCCGAGAGAGCAGCCGGCCAATACGGGAAGCACGAGCCGGAAATAGGTGAGATAGGCCGACCGCACGAGGGTGACCGCGGGATCGCGAATTCCAGCACCGCGAGACGTCCTCCCGGCTGGAGCACCCGATGAATCTCGTCGCACGCAGCCTCCGGGCGCTCGACGTTGCGGATGCCGAAGGCGATGGTGACGGCATCGACCGATGCCGTCGCTACGGGCAGCGGACGTCGCGTCACCGCAGACGAGGCGAAATCGTGTCGTCGAGCCTGTTCTGTCGGACCTTCGTCCGGCCCACCTTCAGCATCGCGCGGGCGAAATCGACGCCGACCACACGTGCCGCAGCGGGCACCGCCGTTCGTGCCTCAATGGCCACATCCGCCGTTCCAGTGCAGAGGTCGAGGACGCGCTCGCTACCCGACAGCGCAGGGCGCGGATCGCGCGACGTCGCCATACCGGTCGATCCCGCGCTTAGCAGATGATTGAGCAGGTCGAGCGGGCCTGCAATCGCATCGAACATTCCGGCGATGCGGTCAGGAGACTTGAGAGATTTGCCGGCAACGGACCAGACCTAAGTTCCCTGCACTCTTCCCGTCCATTGCGGGTGAACGCATGTTCGAAGCCGAGCGCGCGCTGAGAATCTTTCCGGCGATGAAGTCAGCCAGGTCGTCAAGCGTCTTAGGCAGCTGATAGAAAGCCGGCATCGCGGGAAGAATCATGGCACCGGCCTCGCGTTGCAGGACCATGTTGCGCAGTTGCGGCAGGCTCATCGGAGTTTCGCGCGGCACGATCACCAGTCGTCGTCCTTCCTTCAGCATGACGTCAGCTGCGCGTCTCGACGAGGCTCGAGACAAACCAGTGAGCCACGCCGGCCAGGGTCTTCATCGAGCAGGGACGATCGACCATCCCGCGACAGTGATGAGCTTCCGCTTGCGATCGTCGCGCCGAGGTCACGGTTGCCTGTGCAGGTTCACCGAACCCAGCCTCACGTCCGGTCCGTGCCTGGAGGACAGATACGGGAGGAGATTCTCAATCGTGGCTTCGTCACCGAGCTCGTCCTTGAGCAGACGACGACCGTAGTCGGTGATGACGAGCTCGACGTGAACGGTGCTGCGACAACACGCGCCGCAAGCGTACGCACCGCGTAAATGGCGCCGCTCGCTCCAGTGATCGCGAGGGCTACGGAATTGCGCGTATCAACCGCCATAAATAGACGCGCGGCGAGGATCAGCAGTGCAGGATGCCCACATACCCGTTCAAATCGAACGCGCGTTTCACCTGCGACAGGTTGTCCGGATGGACGAGCGATTGTTCGTAGGCCAGCATCGCCGCGACGCCGCACACACCCAGGAGATAGAACCACGGGAGCGGCGTCACGAGAGGAAGCGCCATCAGCGAAGCGATTGTGATCGCATGCATCGCTCGAGAGATCTTCAAGGCCGCAGACACCCCGAAAGCGGCCGGAACCGAGCGGAGACCATGAGCCCGGTCGAACTCGAGATCCTGGCATGCCGCGTAGGACGTCGAACCCTCCGACCACGTGCCAATCGCAATCGCCAGCAGCCAGGGCTCCCAGCCGCTCGACCGCCAACGGCGAGCCATCCACCGACCGGCGCGACGGCCATGGCCAGGCCCAGGAACAGCTGAGTCCAGTGCGTGTAGCGTTTCGCGAGCGAATACCAGAACACGATACCCAGAGCGACCGGCGATAACGCAAAACAGATTCTGTTCAGGCGCCACGTGGCGTAGATGAACACGAGAGAAGTGACGACGACAAAGATGGTCGCCTCTCGGCTGCTCATCATCACGCGGGGCAGCTCTCGATTTGCGGTTCGTGGGTTCAAGGCGTCGAGCCGTGCGTCGACAAGGCGATTGAAGCCCATGGCCGCACTTCGCGCCGCGATCATGGCGACCATGATCCAGCCGAGGTTGGCTATCGTGATAGGAACCCGCCCGCGCCGCCAGAAGGACACCCGCGAGAGCGAACGGAAGCGCAAATACCGAGTGACTGGAAGCGCACGAACGACAGGTAGACGGGCATGCGATTCATGTTCAAGCTTGAATCCATCGCACCTGCTCGGCATGGATTCCCGACACGAGGTATTCTTCCACATCGTCAATCCTCGACGGAACGTCGACTGCGAGCAGCCTGGCGCGTTTGCCGGGTTCGATAGTCCCGTAGTCGGCGTCGAAAGCGAGCGCACCGCGCCCCCTGCCTCGTCGCGCTGTCGAGCAGTCTTGCGGCCGGCACCGACAGGGCGAGTGCACGCATCGCCGCAATCTCCGAGAACATGTTGAGATCTGGTGTGCTCGCGAGGCTGTCCGTGCCGACGGCAACCCTGACGCCAGAGGGAGTAGAACTGCTCGATGGGCGGTATCCCGGCACCTGTGTAGTGATTGCTGCGAGGACAGGTGACGAGGGTCGTCCCGAGCGCTGCCAGACGCGACAGATCCGCCGAGGTCAGCTGCACGCCGTGAACGGCGAGCACGCGCGGACCAAGAAACCCGTGCCCGTCAAGGTATTGAACCGGACTCATGCCCGGCGCCACCCAGGCCGGATCCCAGGCGCCAACCTCTTCGAGCAACACGCGCCATGCGCCTTGGCCGCTTCGAGATGAACTCGAGCTCCTCCTTCGATTCCGCCAGATGAACGCTGCAGGGCGCACCAGGCGCACGATTCACGGCTCGCTGGATTTCCTGAAAAATCAACGGAGCCACTGAGTACGGCGCATGAGCCGCCAGGCTTGGACGAATCCGGTCTGTTGGCGACAGGCCCTCGATAGTCTGACGTGCGCGATCGACGACCTCGACGGGATCGGGCGTCTTGAAGCCGATCAGCTCATAGAACACGACCCCGGCAAGTGAGCTTCGAACCAGCGGTTCGAACGGCACCAGCGTGTTGCTGATGTCGCCAACGACTGCTGTTCCGCAACGAGTCGCTTCAGCAATTCCACGATCGATTGAATCGAGAATTTCTGGAGCACGCGGATCCGGATACCCACGCCGTGCTGACATCACCTCTCGAATCCAATTGACGAAGGAGGAGCCGCCTGGCACTCGATTCCGCAGATACGAGAGCTCGAGATGAGTATGAGCGTTGACGAGCCCAGGAACGATCGCGACGTCACCGAGATCGACGATGCTTTCGCGACTGACTCGGACGCGGTCCGCCGCGCGCCACAGGCGACGATGCGTCCAGCATCGACATCGACCCATCCGTCCCTGAGTGGAGGCTGGCTGATAGGAACGACCCAGGACGCGCGGAAGCGGATCAATTCTGAACGAGGCGAAGCTGCTTCCCGGCTCGGCTCCTGGCCGGGTAATTGGCCAGCTCGTCGGGAATGCTGACATCGCCTTCCGCTCGTGCAGTAGCGAGCTCGAGCATGCGGGGATTTCACGCTCGCGGAAGATGGGATCGCCGAGGATCTGGTAGTGCATGTCGCGTCGCTTGGGGACGAAGCCTGCATCTTCGATGTTGCGATACGATTTCCAGCTCGTCCATGCAGTAGCTCGCGCCGGCGGCCCGCACGACGTTTTCTTCGATCATCACGCTGCCCATGTCGTTGGCGCCATAAGCCAGGCTCAGCTGCCCAACCTTCCCGCCCTGCGTCACCCACGACGCCTGCAGGTTGTCGAAGTTGTCGAGAACGATCCGCGAGATTGCCAGCGTGCAGAGTAGTCGACGCCGGTGGCTTCGGTTCCACCGAGCTCCGTGTGCTGCGGCTGATAGCTCCAGGTGATGAACGCCGTGAATCCGCCAGTTTCATCCTGCACATCACGCAGGCGCAGCAGATGCTCCAGCCTTTCTTCGAGAGTCTCGACCGTGCCGTCATCATCGTGGCCGTCGTTCGCAGGCCGGCCCGATGCGCATGCCGCATCACGTCGAGCCATTCGTCCGCGGTGGCTTTGCCGTAGCAATGCAACAACTTCCGGACGCGATCCACCAGGATCTCGGCGCCACCGCCGGGGATGCTGTCCAGGCCAGCGGCGATCAATCGCCCGATCACCATCGGGACCGGCAGCTGCGACAACCGGGACAAATGAATAATCTCCGGGGGCGACAGCGCGTGCAGCTTGAACGCCGGGTATCGCTCCTTCACCGCTCGGAAAGATCTTCGTACCAGGTCAGCGGCAGATCCGGATTGTGTCCGCCTTGCAGGAGCAATTGAACGCCGCCGACCGCTACCGTTTCGTCGATCTTTGGAAACAGCTCTTCGAAACCCAGAACGTATCCTTCTGGAGAGCCGACAGGACGATAGAACGCGCAAAAGTTGCACTTCGCCACGCAGACATTCGTGTAATTGACGTTGCGGTCGATGATGTAGGTGACGACTCCATCACCGTGTTTGCGGGCGCGAATGCCATCCGCCAACCGACCGAGAACAGCCGTCGGTGCCTCGCGGTACAAGACTCGCGCCTCGTCTCCCGAGACGCGGCCCCCAGCGCGAACGTTTTCAACGATCTTGTCGACGGTCATCGGTAAAATCGCAGCTCGCCAGCACTCGGGACGAGGTCGAGCTCGGCAGCGTAACGATAGAACGCCATCAATCCAGCGAGCTCCTGGTCGCCGAGCTGGTACTTGATATTATCGCGCAGGTAGCGCGAACCGATCGCCTGAAGCGCCGGGTCGGCGAAGTAGTCCGCTGCGACTCGTTCCGGCTGCTCGACACCGGCGTCCCTGGCCTCCTGCAACGCGTGGACATCGTCGGCCGTCAAAACGTCCTTCTGCCCGCCCAGAACGCATACACGAACGGCAGACCCGTGAAGTTGGTCCACTCGACACCCAAATCGATCTTTTCGACATCCTTCCGCCCTTCCGATAGCAGCGCGCTGTCCCCAATAAGCAGGCGGCATCACACCGCGCGAGCATGAGGCCCAGATCAGGGCCACTCGCTTCGAGTGAGGGATTGATTCGAAACGCATTTGCGCAAAGCACCCGAGTCAGAGCAACCGACGTCCGCGAAGCTCGTGTCGAGTGCGATCGAACGGATATCTGAAACCGGCCGCTTGGTGTAGAGGGCGACCGAAGCGACCGGCCCGAACGAGGCAATCGCGACGTTGGGAACAATCTGGTAGGGCTCACTACGACTGGCGCCACGCAAATATTCGATGGTGGGGATCAACCCGACGTCGATGGCGCCTTCGTGCAGCAACGCCGCGCAGCGGGACGGAATGTCGAACCGGAGATTGAAGCGGGGATGGTGATCCAATCCGACGACACACGGCCTTGCGTTCGAATAGCTGACTGCGCCGAGCCGCACGCGCGTCATCGCGCGATCGGCCTCGAATCGGCCGTTCTCGTTCGACTGGTTCTTGGCCGGCCGCGCGGATGTTTCGCCGAATCTCTTCGAGCGGCGCTCGCCGGCGGCCTCTGTCCGGTCCTCCTCCGGCGACACGCCGTCGACGTCGTCGGCGCCAACTGTAAGCGCCACTTGGGCCAGCTTGGGCCTGCACAGCGACCAGTCCACCTGAATCGTCGGAATGTTGTCGACGAGCAGTCGTGCCAAGGCTAGCTCGCTTGATGTCGTCGTAGCCCGTCGTCGGCACGGCGGGGTTCAAGCGGCGCGGAAGGGGCGAGAAGGTGCGAATCACACCCACGGCTGCGTTGCAGCTCGGCGATCCGCCCGAGCAGTTTCGGACTATCAGCGGTCGGCAACTGATGAATCGTCAAACGCGCAAGCGCGAGACCGGCGATGTTCACTTCCTCTATTGAGCGACGGGGATCCTGCAACAGATCGAAGGGTGCTTCGGCAACGAGCTCGAGGCCGGCGGCTCGCAGCTCCTCGAGAATCGCTCGCAGCGTCGACCCGCCTCGGGCCGCCAGTTGCTCGAGATCGGCGAGAGAGAAGCCTGACACGGGCGTTCCATGAGCCCGCGAGGCGACATCCCGAACGCGATCGACGGCAGCTTCTCGACTTGCGGGCGGGACCGACAAGCCGGATCTCCCCGGTCGCCGGCGGCCATGATGGCGGTGAAGCCGAGTCGGCAGATACGTCGCTCACTGGACGAACGTCGTGCTCGTGCCGTGGCGACGCCGACGGCTCTCGTCGGCGACCGTTCCTGAGACTGATGATGTCGTTGGTCGCGGCAAGCTCGGCGATCTCATCGTCGGCGAGGCGCTGGCCCTCGGCGAGCCGGGACGTCAGATCAGGAGAAACAGTCACACACGACCGATCTTATTCCAGATTTCAGCGGCCTTACGCGACGCCTCCTCAGTCGTCGCGATCCGAGCCGGCCAGGATCGACTGTAGCCTCGACGCCCATTTTCGCGTCGCGTCGATCCCCATCTTGCCGCCGAAGGCAGGCAGATCCGCAGCGTCGTCGAGGTCGTCGACCGGACCTCTGGTCATCTGCAACGTCGCGCAGCGGGTCCATGTGCGTGCCAACGATCCAGGCCACTTCGCCGACGTCGTGAACGTTGACGTCCTTGTCGACGACGACGATGGTTTTCGAGAACATCAGCTGACCAAGTCCCCAGAAGGCATTCATGATCTTGCGCGCGTGTCCCGGATAGCGCTTGTCGATCGACACAATGACGAGGTTGTGAAAGATGCCTTCCGCCGGAAAGTGCATGTCCACAATCTCCGGCACCGTCTTTCGAATCATCGGCAGGAAAATCCGCTCGCTGGCCAAGCCGAGATAGTAATCCTCCATCGGAGGAATACCGACGATGGTGGTCAGGTAGGTCGGTCGTGAGCGACGGCGTCACGCACGTCAGATGGAAGACGGGATAGTCATCCGGCTGTGAATAGAAACCGGTGTGATCGCCGAATGGGCCCTTCGCGACGACGCTCGCCAGGCTCGACGTACCCTTCGAGCACGATGTGCGAACTGGCCGGAACCTCGAGATCCACCGTCACGCATTTCACCACCTCGATCCGGCGTCTCGACAGAAAACCACCGAGCAGCAACTCGTCGAGGCCCTCCGGCATGGGCGCCGTCGCGCAGCATGCGCAGGATAGGCTCCGGGCTGAGCGCCACCGCAACTTCGAGGCGCCGCCCGAGACGCTCGGCCACACGGTAGTGCTGCGCGCCGCCCTTGTGCCGCTGCCAGTGCATCCCGGTCGTGCGACCGTCGAATACCTGCATTCGGTAGACGCCGATGTTTCGTGTGCCTGTCTCCGGATCTCTGGTGAAGACGAGCGGCAACGTGATGAACGGACCGCCGTCGCCCGGCCAGCATGTGAGAATCGGCAGATCGTCGAGCGTTCCGTCGCGGCTTACGACTTCCTGGCACGGCGCGTCTTTCACCGTCTTCGGCATCAAGTCCGCTAGCCGGCCGACAACTGGCAGGAGCTTCAAAGCGTCCATGACGCCTTTCGGTGCGGGCGGTGTCATGAGATCGTCGATCTCCTTCTCGAGATCCTCGAGCTTGGTGACACCGAGCGCGAGTTGCATCCGCTCCAGAGATCCAAAAATGTTGGTCGCCACCGGGATGTCGAAACCGGAAGGGTTCTCGAACAACAACGCCGGTCCGCCCTGCGGGGACTTGCACGCACGATCGGTCACTGCAGCGATCTCGAGCGTCGGGCTCACGCGATCGGCGATTCGCTAAAGCTGCCGTCTTTTGTCCAGATCGGCAAGGAACTCGGCAAGGTCGCTATACATAGGACAAAGACATCTTCTCGACGATCCGGGTCGCGAGCTCGAGCGCGCGGCGGCCGTCCTGACCGGATACCGCAGGGGCCCGACCTGCAGTGAACGGCGTCGATGAAATCCACGAGCTCTCGCTTGAGCGGCTCCTCCTGAACGACCTCGACGGCTCCCCCTTGAATCGAAGGCATCGCGCCGTCCTTCTTCTACGAGACGCCAGACCTCGATCTTCTGCGCCGTATAGTCGATTGACAGGTACGCCGAATGCTGGAAGAAGCGAATCCGCCGGACCCTGTCCCGGCTGATCCGGCTGGCGGTAAGGTTGGCGATACACCCGTTCGCAAACCGAAGCCGTGCGTTGGCGATATCTACTCGCCCGGTCAGGACCAGTATCCGACTGCCTCGATCGACTCGACATCCGAAGTCACCAGCGACAACAGCACGTCCAAATCGTGAATCATCAGGTCGAAGACGACGTCGATATCGAGGCTTCGTTCCGGAAACGCACCCAGACGGTGGACCTCGATGAAGCGCGGATCAGCCAGCAACGGGCGCGCCTCGGCAACGGCTGGATTGAACCGCTCCGTATGCCCAACACCCAATACGACACCCGCTTCCCTCGCGGCCGCGATCATCGCGTCGGCTTCGGCCAGCGATCGCGCCATCGGTTTCTCGACCAGGACCGGCGAAGCCGGCTTTGAGCAGCGGCGCAGCAATCTCGAGGTGCCGCCCGGTCGGGTACCGCAATCGTCACCGCGTCGACCTGTCCAACGACTTCGCGATAGTCAACCAACGGGCGTGTCTTGCGGGCTTCGGCGATTTCTTCCGCCCGCGCGCGGTTGGTGTCGACGACGGCGACGAGCTCCACACCGGGCAGGTCTGAAAGGATGCCAGCGCATGATGGCGACCGAGATATCCGACGCCTATGACCGCTATTCGGAGTGACATGTCACCTGCGCAGACCTGATAGCCACCGAGGACGATCGGATCACACCCGGTCGCCCGGACCGACCGACAATTGTAATGCCCGCCTCGTCGGCGGCTTTGACGATCGCAGAGCCGTCGATCATCAGCGTCTTTCCCGCATCCACCGACAGCGCGCGTTGCGCCGACCGCCTTCATCGCGGCGATCGTCGACACACCCACGACGGGGACGTCGAATCGCATGTCCTGATTCGGCTTCGCCACCTTGACGATCCGGACGCCGGCTCCGCCAACGCGCCGCGCTCGAGCGATCACCGGGTCGGTCCCTTCCATGGCTTCGACGGCCACGACCGCGCCGGATTTCACCGCGATGGTCTGGCCGATATCGAGGCCGGCGACCGCGTCGGCCATCCGACCTCCGAACTGAAGGTCGGCTCTGCTCCTCAGGATTCGGCGCTCGCGCGGTCAGGACGCCTTCTCGGGCGAGCGGCGGCGCCAGAAGACGCCGTCGAGTCGATCAACTCGATGCCGTTCTCGCGCAGCACGTCGGCCACGCCCGAGATGATCGCGTCGGTGTTGCGTTCGCTTCAGGCGCATCGATGACGCCCAGAGCTGTCCAGTGCCGGGCACGATATCGGCGAACAGCTTCGTGTGCTTGACCTGCCCGGCCATCACCGCCTGAGACACGCCGGCGGCCTTCAAGCAGCGTTCATGCCATTTTCCAAGCTGCCCGAGCGAGATCCAGTGAAGAGCGGCCGCAGGTGGCCGCGCGGCGGCATCGGCGAGATCGGGAAAGGTTTCTTCCTTGAGCGCGATGACGGTGACGTCGTGGCCGGCGCCGCGCGCCGCGTCGAGCACCAGAAAGGGAAACCGGCCGTTGCCGGCGATCAGACCCAGTCGCATCGACACTGTACGGCGGCACGATGCTCACTCGTCGGTGAGCACTTCCTCGGCCCGCCGCGTGCGCGCGCAGCGATGACGCCGCGCTGCGACGTGCGGATGAAGTCGATCAGGTATTGAACTTCCCGGCAGGCGAGCGACCGATCGTGACTGAATCTGCTGCAGCGCGCGGTCGTGTTCAGCTTCGACTGCAGCAGGTAGCGGAACGCGCCGCTTCAGCTTCTCGACGACCTCGGCGAGAAACCGCGGCGCATCAGCCCGATGGTGTTGAGCGCCGAAAATCCGCGCCGGCGCGGCTGCCCACGGTGCGTGCGTACGGCAGCGCGTCCTTCGGTCACCACCGAGTAGCCGCCGATGAACGCGTGCTGGCCGACGCGGCAGAACTGGTGCACGCCGAGCCGGCGCTGATGTTGGCGAAGTCCTCGACCGTGACGTGGCCGCCGAGCGTCGCATGGTGGCCGAAGATCGTGTCGTTGCCGACGTGGCAGTCGTGCGCGACGTGCACGTAGGCCATGAACACGTTGCGGTCGCCGATCGTCGTCACGCCGCCGCCGCCGCGCGTGCCGCGGTGGATCGTGACGAACTCCCGGAAGATGTTGCGGCGTGCCGATGACCAGGCGCGTCTTCTCGCCGCGGAACTTCAGGTCCTGCGGAATCAGGCCGATCGAGGCGAACGGATAGATCTCGGTGTCGTCGCCGATTTCGGTCCAGCCGTCGATCACCGCCGACGCGCCGATGCGGCAGTTGGCGCCGATGCTGCACGTTGGCGCCGATCGATGGCGTGCGGGCCGATGGTCGTGCCCGTCGCCGATCTGCGCGCGGCGGATGCACGATGGCGGTCGGATCGATGTCGGTCTCGATCGGGGACGAGGCCGAGCAGCAGCTCTGCCTCGGCGACCGACCTGATCGCCCGATAGGCGCATCGCCTGCGCGCGCGCCAGCGAGCGCGCGCGCTCGGCCGAGCGTGACTTCGAGCCGCAGCCGATCGCCGGGCACCACCTGCCGGCGGAACTTCGCGTCGTTGACGCCGCGCAGATAGACGCGCGCGTTCGGCGGCGCATCGATCGCGCTGCAGCAGCAGAATCGCGGCCACCTGCGACAGCGATTCGAGCATCAGCGACGGCCGGCATCAGCGGCGCGCCCGGAAAGTGGCCCTCGAAAGAACTCCTCGTTGACCGTGACGTTCTTGACGACCACGAGACCGCCGCCGGGCTCGTGCTCGACTGATCGCGTCCACGAGCAGGGACGGATACCGGTAGCACAGCCGGTCGAGAAGAACGGGGAGATTAGATATGTGACCACGGGAGGGCAGTGGTAATGCAAGATGCGAATTGGAAACGTTCTCCCGTCTAGCAGCCGCTCACATTCGCATCCGGCAATCCTGCATTGCCACTAGCCGCTCTCGCTACTTCCTGGGCGGCGCGCGCCGGAGTCGCTGGAGCAGCGGCGCGGCCGGTGGCGCAGTGGCGGGAGCTGCGGCTGGAGCTGCGCGGCCGCAGGCTTCGGCGCTGCCGCGTCCAGCTTCTTCACGACTTCACTGGTCAGATCGATGCCCGGATCCCACCAGACGATGCCGGATTCCGCACGGCTGAGGAGCAATTGCAAATCCCTTCTCCTGCGCGACCTGTTGGACGAAGCGGCGACGATCTTTCTCTCGAACTCACGCTGCAGTTCCGCTGGAGCTCGGCGACCTCTGCCTGGGCGTCTTAGCTGGAAGCGCTCGGCTTTCGCGCTGCTGCCGTGCGATTCGTCTGCCTCGAGTTGAGCGCGCGCCTGATCGCTCATCACGCCGCCGCTCTGTTGAAGTTTCTGCTGATTCGATTGAAGCTGCTTCGCCTTCTCGGCTCCTTCGGCTTGCTTTTTCTGGGACCAGCGCGTTGATCTTCCCGAAGAGACTCTGGCCCTCTGACCGACTCCTGCGCGACACGCTGAAAGTCGACAAACGCGATCTTGGCGCCCTGGGGGAATGGGGCTGGCGGGTTGCGCCGGAGCGCCGGCGGAGCAGGCGGAGCCGGACGGAGCGCCGGCGCCAGTTGCGCGGGCGTCTGTGTCGAGTGCCGGGCGCCGGCGCAGTCTGCGCAGGCGCCTGAGCGAACCCAGGCGTCGCACTCAACGCAAGGAGCAAGCGACGCGAAAGTAGAGAAACGTCTCATTACGCTAGATCCTTTCCATAAACACGCTAAGTCCCAGATTTTGCATCATCAATCGTGGCTGACCTGAGACCGAATCCTCGGCCCCTTAGAACGTCGACCCGACCGCAAATCGGAACTGGAACGCCTTCTGCGGTTGCAACTGATTGTCGAGGCACGCCCTCTCGTCGCGGATTGTAAGCGAAGATGAGCCGGAACGGCACGTTCAGCACCGGCGATGAAGAAACGGATTTCGGCGCCGGTCGACGTCTTGAAATCCTCAAACGTGAAGTTCTGGCCCGGCCGCAGCGATTGCACCGAAGAACTCGCCCGTCCGGCGTGAACGGCGCCGGGCCGATGACTCTCGGGCCCGGCCTGCACCTGGCCCGCATCGTAGAAGAGGACCAGTCGCACGGGGCCGGCGATATTGATCAGCTCCTCGATGTTGAAGCAGGACGCTCTTGTTGCCGCCGAGCACGAGACCGGTTGTCGGATCCGGGGCCCGATCGTCCGGAGGTCGAACCCGCGGACGCTGTAATCGCCACCCAAGGAACAGCTTCTCGAAGATCGGCAGCTCGTTGGCTCCATGGAAGCTGTGGATGTACTCGAACTGCGCACGGAATCCGAGCGACATCCGGGAGTTTTGCCTGCAGTACCAGACACCCTCGACCGTCGGGCTTGTAGAAGTTCGTGTTTCCGCCGAGCCCGGCCAGATCGATCGACGAGCGTGTAGCGCCGGCCGGTGGTCGGCGTAATCGGATTGTCGACCGGTGTTGTGCACGATGACTCGGCACGACCTTGCTGATAATCCGCTCCCCGCCTTGTCCGATCGAGCAGCGAGTCGCGCAGATACGGGTTGCGGGCCAGCACGAGCGGATCGGTGTAGACGTCGCTGATCTCGGTGACGCGGACCTGCTCGTAGCTGTAGTTCGTGAACATGCGCGTGAAGCCGGTGCCGAGCAGGATAGCCGAAGGTGATCACGCCGCCGGTCGACTCCTGCGTGAACTGGCCGACGTAGCGGATGTCTGCGCTTGAAGAGCTGGAACCCGCCGGTGATGTTGCGATCGAACAGGAACGGCTCGGTGAACGCGAGCTGGTAGTTGCTGCGCGCGCGATCCCGATTGCGCCGACAACGTGAGGCTCTCGCCGCGACCCATGGAAGTTCGAGGTCGAGAACGACAGCTGGCCGAAGAAGCCCTCGAACTCGGACACGCCGGCGCCGAAGGTCAGCTGGTTGCGATTCTGCTCCTCGAGCTTCAGCTTGACGTCGACTTTGTTGTCGGCGCCGGGCGTCTTCTGGACGTCGACGTCCTTGGTGCCCTCGAGCGGCTTGAAGTATCCGAGCTGATTCAGCCGCTTGATGCTGTATTTCAGCGCTTCGGTATTGAAGACGCCGTCCTCGACCAGACGCACTTCGCGGCGAATCACGTTGTCGCGCGTGGTCGTGTTGCCCGTGAACGTGATGCGGTTGACGAAGAACTGCTTGCCTTCCTGCATGCGCATCGCGACGTCGACGATCGGGGGACCGGTTCGGGCAGCTGGAGCCTCGGCTTCGAGCGCAGCCGGCGCGTCGGGCTCAGCCGGATTGGGCTGATCGCGGAACTTGTAATCCGGATACCCGGTGAACTCGAAGTAGCCGCCGGCGCCGTAGACCTCGCGCGCCTTCTCGAGACCCTTTGCGGACGGTCTTCTCGCTGTAGTAACTCGCCCGGACGCCAGCCTGAACATCGGCCGCAGCGTCGTCGCTCTTCACGACCGTCGTTGCCCTCGAAGCGAGAGTCGCCAACCTTGTAGCGATTGCCCTCGGTGACCGGAATCCTGAGGGTCGACATAGCGCGTCTTCTTGTCGCTTCGAATCGCTGACGACCTTCAGCTCCGGCTGCCCGACACGGACCGTGATGTAGCCCTGATCGCGGTAGCACTCGACGACCTCTCCGCGTCCTCGTCGTAAGCTTCCCTTCCTGGTAGGTGCTGCGGCCAGTGAACATCCGAACGTAGAACGAGCCGCTCCTTGTTCTCCTTCATCCTCTTTTGGAGCGTGCTGTCGCTGATCGCCGTGTTGCCGATGAACTCAACCGATTGGATCTTGATCTTCGGACCCTCGTCGATGTTGTAGGTGAGGTGGACGAGCTTCGGTCCGCCTGGCAATTCGTCGATTTCTGGGGTGACTTCTGCGCGTCCTGGAAGCCCTTCTCCTTCATCATGTCCTGCACGACGGTGCCGACCTTCTGGATCGAGCCTGCGTCGAGGAACGAGTCGAACCGCATCTGCAGGTTCGAGCTCCTTGAGCTTCTCGTCGACCTTGGTCGTATCGATTTGTTTGGTGCCGGTGAAGTCCGGTCCGATCTTGACGCGCTGCCGTTCCTCCATGTTGTAGCGTGACCATCTTTCCGATCACGCCGTTGGCGAACTTGTAGTCGTCGACCTCGATCGACAGGTTGTCGAGGAAGTTCGTGTTCCAGAGACGATGGAAGTCCTCGAGCATCGTCTTCTCGGTCGCGTGTCGTCGTAGGGCGATCCAGACGCCCTGGGAGGGTTGGCTGGCCTTGAGCTGGATGTAATAGAGGTAGGTGGCCGGCTCGATGACGGTTTGGTTTCCCTGGGCCTCCCAGCAGGGGGCGATCAAATACACGACCGGAGCAGATCCCGCGGGCGGCTGCGCGAGCGGGGCTCCACGGCTGATCCGCAGATCGTAGGCGGGCGGGCCAGAACTGCCCGCTGCGGGCTGCTGTGCAGCAGCTGGCGTCGCCCAGGCCAGGGCGACCAGCGCGGTCAGCATGCCTCGAAACTTGCGCATCAGCAGGCTCTCGGGCAGACGTGCCCGGAAGTCGTTATTATCACCGAAAATTAGACGTTCGGAGATGATCATGCGGTCGGATTCCGTATGCGGATAGGGGCTGGAAATCGGGTCGTTGGATCGATCAGCGGCCTCACGCACGCCCAATCGAACCGCTCACGAGCTTACCTCCGCATGTATTAGGCGAGCTTCCTGCCCGCGGCCAGTTCGCCGGCCGGACGGTAGCGCGAGCTGGCCGGCCTCGAGATACACCTCGACTGTCCCCGCCTCGCAGGTGACCGCGGATCAGCTCTTCGGACAGCGGATCCTCGACGTAGCGCTGGATCGCCCGGCGCAGCGGACGCGCGCCGTACGACCGATCCTTGCACGTGATCTCGATGATCCAGTCGACGACTTCCGGCGTGAGCGCGATGCTCGAGCTTGCGGTCGCGTCAGGTTCTCGTTCAGCTGCGTGACGAGCAGCCCCATGATGCGCCGCAGGTCGTCGTCGGTCAGCGCCTCGAAGACGATGATCTCGTCGATGCGGTTGATGAACTCGGGATTGAACGTCCGCTTCACCTCGCCGAGCACCATGTCGGAGACGCTCTTGGCGATTTCGCCGGTGTCCGACGACTGGAAGCCCATCGAGCTCTTCTTCTGAATGAAGCGCGCGCCGATGTTCGACGTCATGATGATGATCGTGTTCTTGAAGTTCACGCGATTCCCGAGGCCGTCGGTGAGGTGGCCGTCCTCGAACACCTGCAGCAGGATGTTGAAGATGTCCGGGTGCGCCTTCTCGATCTCGTCGAGCAGGACGACCGAGTAGGGATTGCGCTTGACCTTCTCGGTCAGCTGGCCGCCTTCCTCGTGACCGACATATCCGGGCGGCGATCCGATCAGCTTCGACACCGAGTGCTTCTCCATGTACTCCGACATGTCGAAGCGGATCAGCGCGTGATCGCTGCCGAAGAGGAAGTTGGCCAGCGCCCGCGCCAGCTCGGTCTTGCCGACGCCGGTCGGCCCGAGGAACACGAAGCTGCCGACCGGCCGATTCGGGTTCTTGAGGCCCGCGCGCGAACGCCGGATCGCGCGCGAGATCGCCGAAATCGCCTTCTCCTGGCTGATGACGCGCCGGTGGAGCTCAGCTTCCATCCGCAGCAGCTTGTCGCCCTCGTCCTGGTTGATCGACGCCGATCGGGACGCCGGTCCATTTGGAGACGACTTCGTCGATCTCCTGCTTGCCGACGACCACCTTGCGGGCGCTCGACTTGACGTCGAACTGTCTCGCGCACGAACTGCAGGTTCTCGCGCGCCGTGACCTCCTGCTCGCGGTGGAACTGCGCCTTCTCGAAGTCCTTCTGCGAGACCGCGCTCTCCATCTGCTCGACCGCCACGCGGATGCTCTTGTTGATCTCGCCGAATTCTTCGCTGTAGCCGGCCTCGCGCAGCTTCGCGCGCGCGCCCGCCTCGTCCGACCAGGTCGATCGCCTTGTCGGGCAGGAACCGGTCGGTGATGTAGCGGTTCGACTGGTAGACCGCGGCCTCGATCGCTTCGCGCGTACTCGACGTGATGGAAGCGTCTCGTAGCGGTCCTTCACGCCGAGCAGGATCTCGATCGTCTCGCGCTCGCCGGGCGGATCGACCTTGATCGCCTGGAAGCGGCGCTCGAGCGAGCGGTCCTTCTCGATGTACTTGCGGTACTCGGCGGGCGTCGTCGCGCCGATGCAGCGGATCTCGCCGCGCGACAGCGCCGGCTTGAGGATGTTGGCGGCGTCGAGCGAGCCTTCGGCCGACCCGGCGCCGACCAGCGTGTGCAGCTCGTCGATGAACACGATGATGTTCGGGTTGTCGGTCAGTTCCTTCATGATCGCCTTCGAGGCGCTCTTCGAACTGACCGCGATACTTCGTGCCGGCGACGATCAACGAGATGTCGAGCGCGAGGATGCGCTTGTCGGCCAGGAAGTGCGGCACGTCGCCGTAGACGATCTTCTGCGCCAGCCCCTCGACGATGGCCGTCTTGCCGACGCCGGGCTCGCCGATCAGGACCGGCGTTGTTCTTGGTCCGGCGGCAGAGCACCTGCTGGACGCGCTCGACCTCGTGCTCGCGGCCGACCAGCGGATCGAGCTGGTTCTTCATCGCCGACTCGGTGAGATCGCGGCTGAACTCGGCGAGCAGCGGCGTCTCTTTGACCCGCGTCAGCGTGGTCTTCTCGTTGAGGAGCTGGACGATGTCCTCACGGACCGTGTTCAGCCGCATCCCCTTTTCCATGAGGATGGACGCGGCGACCGACCGCTCTTCGCGGAGGATGCCGAGCAGCAGGTGCTCGGTGCCGATGTAGTTGTGCAGCAGCCGATCGGCTTCTTCAGCCGCAAACTGCAGCACGCGCTTGGTTTCGGCGCTGAACGGGATCTCGACCGAGGTCGAGACCTTCTCGCGGAAAACCGTGCGGCCTTCGATTTCCTTGCGGATGTTCTCGAGGGACAGGTGCGAGCGGGCGAAAATCCGGCTCGTCAGGCCCTTGCCCTCGCGAATCAGCCCGAGCAGCAGGTGCTCGGTCTCAATCGAAATGCTGCCGAGCTGACTAGCCTCGTAACGTGCAAAGAAAAGTACTCGCCGAGCCCTTTCGGTATACCGTTCGAACATCCGGGGTACCTACGTGAAAGCCGATAAATGTGGGGTCACGTGATTGTTGACCACATTATACGGCATCGATTCGGCGCCGACCAACGACCCTTCGAAGATAAGTCACTGCTAGCCCTGGGGTTCGCGCCCCACTCTCGTTTGGAACCGATCGCGTTCCCCTCGTCCGACTCAAATCCCGCTGCGGCCTAGGATCTTTATCGGTCGTTCCGGCTGGGATCCATTCACAAATGCTGCCACGGTCGACGCGGCACAATCGGCCGGTTGAAACCCCGACCTCACGGCAGATGTCCTATCCATCGGGGATGAAATGGCGAGGCGTGACAAGAACAAGACGCTCCCTAAGCTGATCCCTTGACCTCGAGTGGCCTATTTAAGGACTCACTGGGCTCAGCTTCCTGGCCAACCGGCCGGCTCGAAGCACGTCAACTGCCGATTAGTCGTCGCTTCTCCACCCCAAAGCCATCTGCGACGCCAATCCGGGCAGGCCTGCGCTCCTAGAACAACCCGACCGTTCTGCCCGTCGGCGTCGATGTCGATGTTCATGAACGCCGGGGTCTTTCCGAGACCAGGCATGCGCTGCATTTCGCCGCAGAGTGCCACGACGAAGCCGGCCCCGGCGCTCGGCACCAGACCACGCACGGGCAAAATGAAGCCCTTCGGACGATTTCGAAGCGTGGGTTCGTGCGAGAGCGAGAGATGAGTCTTCGCCATGCAGACCAGCGCGGTCCCGAGACCGAGCTTATCGAGCCGTTCGAGATCCTTCTGGGCCTGCATCTGCAGATCGATGCCGTCGGCGCCGTAGAGACGCGTGGCGATCGCCTGAATCTGGTCGACCACCGGCGTGCTCGTTTGGCGTCAGAAACGAGAACTTGCTCGGCTTCGCACAGGCCTTGATGACGGCCTCGGCCAGGTCGACGGCCCCTTCGCCGCCCGCGCGAGAAGCCGTCGTGGGCGACGACGGTTTCTGCGCCCGCTTTCGATCGCCAGGTCCTGAAGCAGCGCCAGCTCCTTCATCGTGTCCGAGGGAAGCGGTTGACCGCCACCACGCAGGGCAACCCGTACTGCCGGACGATTTGAATATGCGCCGTCAGGTTCTCAATCCCTTGGTCGAACCGCGTCCGAGGTCTTCTTTCGCGAGCTCGTTGAACGGCTTTGCCTCCGTGCGATTTTGTCGCCGCGCGACCGTTGTGACGAGCACGGCGGCGCTAGGCGCAAAACCGCCGGTCCGGCACACGATGTCGCAGAACTTCTGCATCCCGAGGTCGCTCGCGAAGCCCGCTTCGGTGATGATGTAGTCGGCCAGCTTGAGCGCGATGCGGTCGGCCAGGATCGAGTTGTTGCCGTGCGCGATGTTGCCGAACGGTCCCGCGTGGACCAGCGCCGGCTGGCCTTCGAGCGTCTGCACCAGATTCGGCTTGATCGCCTCCTTCATGATGACGGTCATCGCGCCACCGACCTTCAAATGGTCGGCGGTAACCGGTCGCCCGTCGTAGGTGGAGGCCACGACGATGCGGCCGAGCCGGCGGCGCAGGTCCGTTGAGGTCGTTGGCCAGCGCGAACACGGCCATCACTTCTGAGGCGGCCGTGATCACGAACTCGTTCTCGCGTGGAACGCCGTGCGTCTTGCCGCCCAGACCGACCACCGCTGTAGCGCAGCTCGCGGTCGTTCATGTCGACGGTGCGCGGCCAGGTCACGCTGCGCCGGATCGATGCCCAGCGGGTTGCCGTTGAAGATGGATGCGTCGAGCGCCGCCGCCAGCAGGCTGTGCGCCGCGGTCACCGCGTGGAAGTCGCCGTTGAAGTGGAGGTTGATGTCCTCCATCGGCATGACCTGCGCGTAGCCGCCGCCGGTGCCGCCGCCCTTGACGCCGAACACCGGGCCCATCGACGGCTCGCGCAGGCACAGCATCACCTTCTTGCCTGCAGCTTGCCGAGGCCCTGCGTCAGCGCGATGCTGGTCGTCGTCTTGCCTTCGCCGGCCTTGGTCGGCGTGATCGCCGTGACGATCACGAGCTTGCCGTCGGGCCGCGAGGCGAGCCGGTCCAGAATCGACAGCTTCACCTTGCCGCGGTCGTCTGGCCGAACGGAACCAGTTCGTCGGGCAGGATGCCGGCGTTGCGCGGCGATCTCGGTGATGGGCAGCAGTCGGGCGGAAGTTCGCAATCTCGATCGCTGATTTCACCTTCGTTCCTTTCGTTGAATGGTCTGGAGAGAGGCAGGGACGCTGCTTCTCACGCCGCGACTAGTCGCCCTCGTGGAGCGCAACACGCGGTCGCAGGCAGCCGCGAGCCGGGAGTTGTGCGTGGCGATAATCGACGTCAAATGATAACTCCGCGTGCATCTCTCGTAACAGGGCATGGCAGCGATTCGGCGGTTTGCTCGTCCAGATCGCCGGTCGGCTCGTCGGCCAGCGAGCACGGCCGGCCGCATGACGAGCGCGCGCGCGACCGCCACGCGCTGTTGTTCCCCGCCCGACAGCATGCCGGGCCGGTGCGTCAAACGCTCGCTCAAACCGACGCGCCGGAGCGAACTCGTCCGCCCGGCGGCGCCTCTGCGACGACGCGGAGCCTGCGATGCGCATCAGGCATCGCCACGTTCTCGATCGCGTCGAACTCAGGCAGCAAGTGATGGAACTGAAACACGAACCCGACCTGCTTGTTGCGGAATGCGACCAGTCCCTGGATCCGCAGCTGCGTCAGCTCGGCATCTCCGATCGCCACCGTTCCGCGTTCGGCCGCGGTCCAGCCCTCCGATGACGTGCAAAGAGCATGCTTTACCCACGCCCGACGCCTCCACGATCGCGACCATCTCGCCCTCGGCAACCGCGAGGTCCAAATCGCGCAGCACGGTCAGTGAGGTGGCGCCGACCGTATAACTCTTCCGCAAACCGCGGACTTCTAGAAACATAGGCTAGTCGTTCGGCGTTTGACATCGTGACGTTCGTCATTGCTCACTCATGAGTCACTCATAGCGCAAGGCTTCTGCCGGGTCGAGGTGCGCCGCCTGGCCTCGACGGATAGATGGTGGCGAGGAGGCAACACCACAACGGCAGCAATGACGACCAACGTGAAGTCGAGCGGTAGCACCTTGAAAGGCAGGTGTGACACCTGGTACACGTCCATCGGCATGCGTTATCAACCTGTAATGGTCGAACATCGTAGCACACCACCAGGCCGGCGATCGCGCCGACAGCCGTGCCGACGAGGCCGATGAAGAGGCCTTGCAGCATGAAGATCGCCGTGACGCTCTTGGCGCTGGCCCCCATCGTCTTTCAGAATCGCGATATCACGGTTCTTCTCGATGACGAGCAGGACGAGCGAGGCGACGATATTCAGCGCGGCGACGCACGACGATCAGGCCGATCGCCAGAGACATCGCAATCTTCTCGAGCGTCAGAGCTGAAAAGAGCGAACGGTTCATTTCCGGTCCAATCCTGTTTCAGTGTAGTCCTTCCCAAGCTTCTCCTCGATGACGTTGCAGAAATCCGGGGGGCTGCAGATCACATCGTCGAGGCGCAGCTGAATGTGATCCACCTGATCCTTGTCGAAAAGACGTTTCGCTGTCTCGGATCGAGACAATACCCGAACGTCGAATCGGTCTTCGCAGCACGACCCAGTCTGAATGTTCCGACCACCCGCATTCGCCTCGGCCTCGGCATCATGCCCATCGGCGAGAGCGTTCCTTGCGCCGTCAACAACGACACTTCGGTCGCCCACCACCACTCGAGCTTTGCCGCCAGGTCCTTGCCCAGAACGATTCCGTCGAGCCCCTCGTGGCCATTTTTGAGCCCGTCGAGATCGCCACTCAGCATGGTGCCTCGCGTCGATCGCTCGAGGCTCGAGATCGGGGTCGATGCCCTTGACTTGAATCGGCACCGTCTCGCCGCGACGCGGACACCAAGCCCTGGCCGAGAATCGCCGGCGCGGCACCGATGACGTCGCGGAAGCTGACGAAGCTTGCTCGGACTTTCGGCACGCTCGTCGACGATACCGCCGAGTTTCCAGACGTAGACGTGCGGAGTCGAACCCGAGGATGCGGTCCCTCAGCTCTTGCTGGAGCCCCGTCATCGATCGCCAGCGCGATGATGACGGCCATGACACGCCACCATGCACCCCGATCGTCGTGAAGGCGGAAATGACCGAGATGAACGCCTGCTTGCGTTTGGCGAGCAGATACCGGACGGCGATGTGGAGCTCGAACGGAACGTCCATCAATCTCGCTTTCAGCAGCAACGGAAACAGGATCACGTCACGAATCGACGGACTGTTGGTCAGGAGCATCACCAGCCTGTCGATGCCGAGGCCTTCGCCGGCGGTCGGCGGAAGCCCATATTCGAGCGCCTGGATGTAGTCCCGTCCATTTCGTGAGCCTCCGAGATCACCGGGCACGGTCGGTCAGCTGAATTTCAAGCGCCGCCTTCTGCTCGACTGGATCGTTCAACTCGCTGAAGGCATTCGCAACCTCAAAGCCACCGATGTACAGCTCGAACCGCTCGACGGTGTCGGGGTCGTCCGGGTTTCTGCTTCGAAAGTATGTGAGAATTATTGAAAGCGTGTGAGCTTGCATTCTTTATAAAATTTTCCTGCATTAATAGATTAATAAATTCAGTAATTAATTATAGACTTTATGCAATGCGTTTCTTCATAAAAGCACTGCTTACTTAATATTAAAAGTTTATAAGAGAGTTGTGTTTTTAAAACCATAAAAAATAATAAAGAAGAAAGAAAAGTGTAACTACATTATCATTATGATATTATAATTGAAAGTTGAAATTTGCAAATAAGCTTTCTTATTATGGCTCGCCCAGCGCATTTCGTTATTAAATTTAAATATGTGGTGATTGATTTTCTTTTATATATTTTAAATGCAGCCCCTTTCTTTAAAAAGATGAATAAAGTGTATCTTTTAAAATTTTAACTTATAACTTTATTTTTTAATTATAGCACATTTAAGTTTTTATTAAAAACATGTAAATAAGCTTAACTTTTAAAGAAAAATTATAAAAAAGTAATTTATTACTTTTATTTTTAAGCTTTAAGCTTGTTGTGCTTTCTTATAAACTTTTTAAAATTTTAAAAATATTAATTAATTAATCTCCTGGCTCTTAAGAGTTTTTAAAGATAAATATTTTTTCATCGCATTGAAATATTATTATAAAGGTGACGTGTTTCGTAAATATAGCTTCGTAAGCTAGCTAGTATAAGACTTGTTAAAGTACTTTATAATATTGATGCAAGAGCGCTGTGTACATACTTTAAGAGGTATATATATTTTATTGTGATAATATGGCCAAATTCTTATAATTAACTAAGACACAAAAGGCAATAAGATACGCTAGAGATAAATTAAAACTAAAAATAAAGTGAAGAGTGATAGAGATAATATCACAATTCAATATATATAATATATATTGTGCTTGTGGATAACTTCAAGATATAGTTTAATACTTAAAAAAATTATGAGAGAAGAATAATAAGAGCTTATTCTCTTTTATTAAATTAATAAGTGATGTTTATATATGCTATTGGTACTTTACATAATATACTTATTTTCGTAAACTGTTACTGTTCGCTCGTAGAAGCAATAACTATAATAATCTTCATAAATCGCTCATTATCTCTTATGGTGACTTTATCTTGCGCACTATCGCTCGCCTTTAATGACCTATGTTAAGTGCTATTTTAACTATAATCATGTGATCTTGAAGTTAAATATATTAAAATCATAATACTTGTCTCTTCTTACTTAAGTTAAATGCATCTTAATAACTTCCATTTTCTGTTCATAATATTTAAATGTTGCTGTTAATCATCTTAATTAACGTCAAGATTTATTTCATTGATAATTTCTTGGGTGTAGAGATGCTGCTTTCATGCAATTATTGACTGCAATGATTAAGTAACATTATATAATGGTTTTCAATAAATTCAATAAGTATAATAAATATGTTTATATAAAGAAAAAGAATTATACTCTTTACAATTATGCAATTTATACATTGTGTTGATGTTTCTCAATTTACTCCGCGCTTGTGATAAAGTTGAATCATGATAACTCGAGATCATTAAAAAGCATGCAAAACTATACAGTGTCATAATTTATTAACATTAATGACTAAGGCTTAGCATCTTTAAACATCATTAAAAGTTTCTTTAAAGAGTGTGGTGATAAATTGATTTAAGAAGAGTTTGAAAGCCTTTAAAGAGAAATTACATGCCTTAAAAAGTAAATAATTAAGTTGAAATTGTTATTCTTTTAAATAATACTTTAACACAAATTCGCTTATTATTAAGGTAAATGTTAATTCACTTTTACTATATTACGCGCATTAATTTTTAAGAAGTTTCTTGGTATTAAAGAAGAAGTTTCTTAGCACGGCAACTACATCTTTATAAAATACTTAATAAGTTTTCATATATTTTTATTTAGTGAGTAATCTTTTTATTTAATTAAATAATGCGTTCACATTATTTATTTCTCCTTAATTTAATATTTTTTTAATAATATAGTCTTAATTCTCATATTTTTTTATATTTATGATATTTGTGATTAATGCAGTTATTGAGTGCTAGTTTTTAATAATAATGCGTAGAAATATTGAATATATATTTATTTTCTTTAAATAATTATAATTTGAAATTCACAGATTTTATTTATCACTTAATCATAAACACTCTTAGTAACTTCTAGTTTAATTTGTCGCATGGTCATTTCATTTTTAAAAATTTTTCTAAATATGTAGACTTTTTGTCTTTTTTTCTTAGAAGATAGATATGTTTTATATGTCTATTTATCATAATATTCCTTTTATTTTAACTTAAATAAATCATAAGTTCTTTATTAATTTATTCATGTCAATTATTGCATTTTTATTATTGAGTTTGACTTATTTATTTCAATATTTTTATTATATTCTTGGACCTAGAAATGCCTTCATTTTCATTCCATGATTTATAAAGAATGGCGTAACTCTTTCATAATAATACTTATACTATTATTATATGCAAATTAAGTTAATGGTAACCACTTTATTTAATCATTTTATTAATAATTAATATAACATTGTAAAAATTATTTAATAATTTTGAATTCATTCACTTTATTTATTTATTTATTTATGCGTGTGTAGATGTACTCATTTTAATTTTAATCTTAATATATGTCTATTAATTTTTTTAAAAAACATGAATTTAAATTGTGTATTTTAATCACTAATTATTTTTCTTAAGATTTCATGATTAGCTATTATATTTTTATGAAAATGTATGCTATCTTAATAACTTTTATATTTTTCTTAAATGATATAAAGTATGCTCTTTTCATAAATTAATTAATAATAATATATATGAAATTATATTTACTCCCATTTTTAGTTTTTAAACTTTAATAACTTAATAATGAAGTTTATTATTATTAATTCCCATGCCTTTACTAGTATATTAATATTCTATAATTTTCTATATAACTTATGTTTGCGTGGCTTCACTTATTGATATTTATTATATTTATGAATATACTTCTTAATTTCTCTTTTACATTTATGAAAAGTAATATTCATTTTAACTTGCTATCATGATTCGTTTGATTTTAAAATGTTTTATTATTAATATTGTTATGATATTTTCTAATAATTACTTTCTTTATGCATTATTTTAATATATATAAATTAATTTTTAATATTATAATATATTTTTATTAAACTCGAGTTTTTTAAACTTTATAATTTCTTTATTGCATCTTTCACATATACTTATCTTTTGCGATTTTTATAATGATTTATTTTAATTATTTCAATGTTTTTCTACAATCATGCTAATTATTTTAACTTTAAAAAGTAATATAACTTCTCATTATTATTTATTGTTAGTAAACTTATTGGTGGCTCACAACTCCATTTATTAAATTTAATTGTTTATTTAAAGCATTTACTCATGTATTGTCTTTTGGCTTTATAATATCGTATCACGAAAGTCGTACTTTATCAATATTTTCTACCCATCTAGTCTTATTTGTTGTGAATTTTTTCGTCGTTATGAAATATTACAGGTTCTTATAATTTAATTTAATAATAATTTAAATGATATTTTACTACTTTTAATAAATAGCATCTTCATCTTTTAATGCTTTCGTTGTGACTAGCATTTCTACATTGTGAATATTGTAATTTTTATTCCGTTGGTGTGAGTTTTCTAGCATAGCATATATTATTAATCTCATTCAATGCTTTATTCATTAAATTATTATAATCGCGCTTTAATTATCTTTTTAAATATATTTGCATTCACTATTCCAACTTTCTCATAGTCGAGAATGAACTAAAATGAAGTTTCTTTCACACAAACTTTATTTTTATGATTTAAAAGACTTATTTTTTTAGTACACATTCTTTGTTATTTAAAAGATATATCATTTTCTTAAGTAAATTTATAATGAATAGTATAATTCCTGAGAATTTTATAGAATTTTTAATAATATTTGGCTAGACTTTAAAATGCTAAAAGATTTTCTTAAATATTATAAATATTAAATACTTTATTATAGCTTGTATTTTTAAATTCGTTTTTAATTTCTTTTTTATATCGTTATGTGATTTAAGAAACTCAAATTTTCTATAAAATTCATTTTTTAGTTTAAGTGTTATTTTTTTTATAAGTACTTAATATTTTTTTAATATGCTATTCATATTTTTCTCATATCTTTAAATACATAAGAATGTTATTTAAATATATAATTATAAAATTATTTATTGTTTATATAATATATAATTAATTAATTCTTGAAAAGTTGCTAATGCGTTAATAAATTTTATAAACATAACTTAATACTTATATAACTTATATTTAATTTAAAAGATTGTTTTAAAGCTCTTCGCTTTTTTAATATGGATATTATAATATTCTTCTCATATATTAAGTTTTTATAAATTACTTTACTTCATTTAATCAATCCTGTAACTCCTTTGGTAAAGATAATAAATAAAGTATTTTTTTTTAATTATTATATTAAGTTTTTAATAATTTATGCACATTCGTCACGTTTAGTGTTTCCCATCTTTATGCTTTCTTTATTATGAAAATACTAAGTATTTTATTAAATTAATTAATTTTCATATGTATTCTTTCTTTAAATTATTATTTAAATAATTATGTAATTTCTACAATTCTTGGTGATAAGAAATATATATTAGTAATTTATAAGGTTATTTTTTTAATGATATTTTATGGTTTTATGATCTTTATGTTAATAATGCTTATTTTTCTTTAATTTATTAAATAGCATGAATTTATTGAATTCTTTTAATATTTTCAGTAATTTTTATGATTAATGTTTTAATGTGTATTATTTTGCATTCATAATTTTAAAAATGTTATAATTTTCATTTTTATTAGTTTTGTGTCATTTAATTAATTAATGCTTAACACTATTTTATGTTTTAACATTATTATTTTTAAATTATATTTTTTATAATAGTTTCTTATTTTCATGTGAATTAATTTTATTAATTCATTATTCACATTATTTCATTTTATTGCATGTCTTGTGTTATTATAACATTTCTTTTCATTTTATTGATATTTTAAGCATGTGTTGTAATTTTAAATTAATTATGCTTTTAATTCATGGCACTATTTATTAATGTCTTAACTCATATTTTATTAATCTTTATAATAACTTTAATAGCTTTTTCTTCTATTTATTGTATTATAATATTCTTATATTGCTTTTTCTTCATTTTTCTGGTCTTTAAAAATGAATACCTAGTTTTTTAATCATTTAAGCTCCATGAAGATGATTATTTTGAGTAATTCTTTTTCATCATTTATTTAAATTCTTTAAAGCCTCTCATTTTTAATAAAAAAACTTATTGAATTATCTATGCAATTTTCTTATACTTATTTTAAGTGATTTTGTGTATTTGATATCATTCACATCGTAGATTTATAGCATATCTATACTTATTATGAATTCTTAAAGATTTATATATTAATAATATCTCTTTTTCTTAAATATGATTTTCATGTTTTTAAGGCATTCATTTATTATGCTTTTTATATTATTAATAATATCAACATGTGTCTTTGTCATTTCTTTTAATTAACTTACATATATTATTATTGTCGTTTATTTTAATGTATTTATTATTTATATTTCTTTAATATTTTATATATGAGTTCAGCAATACGTAACC
>ERZ1370068.3019-contig-2146_pt1 | contig 45032 bp, 79 predicted proteins | sample MGYA00561227_ERZ1370068 | MGnify/ENA primary metagenome ERZ1370068 (study PRJEB38410, sample SAMEA6850437) | metagenome | study: Metagenomic assessment of the ecological functions of the soil: analysis of the soil microbiota associated with the... | reverse complement strand
ACGAATTTGTTCGCCAGCGGCAGTCGTGTCTTTGGAACCAGCGAGTAGCGAACGCGAGCGTCTCGAGCGCGGAGGCGAGTCCCATCTCTTCGAGAGCGCTTTGAAAAGCGTCGCGCGTGATGACAAAGCCCGGTGGCACGCGATGCCCGAGACCCACGAGGCGGCAGAGAGACGCTCCTTTGCCGCCCAGCAGGCTCGGATCGGCAGCGCCCTGCGCCTGGAGGACCTCACGTTACTGCGTGTGACTAAGAGATGTTGCCATGGCCTATTTCGGATCGCGATTATGCGGCAACCCAGAGCGAACCGCAACGCCCTTAGTGCGGATCCAAGACAACATTTGCGACTTATGCAGTCGTTCCGATGACTAGATTTGATTTTCTGGCCAGGTTTTTCTTGGAAACCGGAGTCTGATTGGAGACAAACAAGATATCCACCCCAACTAAACGGTAGTGTTCGTGGGCCAACACTTCAAACTAGAGAGTAAGGCAACTTTGAGGATTGACCCAGAAATTAAAGGTAGCGTAAAGCGGGCCATGAACTGGACCAGGAGGCAGACATCAATCAAAGCGTCGCGGCCTTCTCACGCACAAGCTGATACAGCTGGATGGACGTTGCCGGCCGAATCTGGGCGAGTTACTAGCTGCCGATTTTCGGTCGCTTTCTGGTTGCTGGTTCTTCGTTAACGCTCAGAATCGCCATCCCGAGGCGGTGTTACTGGAAGCAACCTCATCACACGGGGAGCTCTTTTCCGCGGCTTCGATCGCGCGAAAGAATAGGCGCTTTCTAGCTTCCTTGCCGAGAGAAACCTGTCCTATGCCCGCCCCAATTCTACTTTTCCGCGAATCAGCGCAGGTCCGGATTGCAAGGGGGCTGGCGTCGCGATGTTCAACCTTCCAACCGACGGATGGTCTATGGGACGTGGAGTTGTGAAGCTGGGGTGGGGAGTGGAAGTCGGAGTCGGGCCGAAGTCGGTGCTGGAGTTGAGTGCCATTGGGATCCAGCCGTAGCACCAATCCATGGCTAAGTCCGGCGTCGTCGTTGTAATAGCCACAGATCAGTCCGTCCTTGTTAATCCCATTGAGCGAGGCGTAGGTCGCGCCTGGTAGCGCTCCCGCCAGCAAAAGGCGGAACGAGCTGGGGGACCGAAACTTTATGAATGAGCACCTGGTAAATAAAGGCCCTCACTTTCCTGTTGCCGATAATCGCAGTGCCAGTGAGGTCTTTCTGATCGCTAATCTTCTGTGGCAACGTTGCGGTTGCCCCGGGGAAATCAGAACGTCTGAATGAGATCGATGGTTGTCGCAGGGGCAACGCTTCCGAAAACGGGCAGCGTGGTTAACACCGCGAGAATGTAAAACCAATCGGATTTTTAAGTCTCATTGTGCCATTTCATTTTCAGTCAATCGCCTTAGAATACCGCTGCAGTGATGCCCGGAGATTCGGGTAAAAGGCGGGGTCGGCCGCTTCCGCGGCCGGGGAACAGCGCCGGCGATTATAAACAACCTGCGATTGCATCATCCGGACTTGAGTGCCGGCGAACAGGATTTTCCTAAGAAACTGAACTCAGGACACTACTGGCCATTTCGCCCGGCTAAGCGACGCCATCACCCGGGCCTTACACATCGAGACGACGCAGTGGCGGGGAACGCATTAAAGAGGAATTCGCGCGCAGCCGCCAGACCTATGGCACCCTGCGGCTGGTCCATGCTTTGGGACGTCCCGGCGCGCAAAGTGCCGATCGAGCTTATCAGGCCGCTTTGCCATGGCCCGGACTGGGGAAAACCGGCCCGGCACCGATGATGATTGCGTCCGGATGGAGTTTGACGCACATTGGGCACCTCGCAGCCTGCGTGACGTCCTCGTGACGAGGATTGAGGCGAGCGGCTCCACGCAGCTGACAACCGACTAACATTACGCGACGCAGGGAAATGAGAGTTTTTCTGGACGTACTCACCGGTTATTATGGGAAAAAGCATTGCTACGGGAAGCGCGCAGCAGAAGGCAATTTCTCATGGCATGCCAGCGAGAGCTTCGTTATCGTTAACGGGACAAGTACATGCTCCGCAGCGAAGCTATCTCAGTTTCTTTATATCCTACCACCGAACGATGCTAGCAGCCAGCTGCTACAGAGTTGGACAACAATACCCAGCACAATTCGAGCAAACCGCTGTCGGCTGTTCCCCGACAAGGCCGCCGTTTTTAGCGGAGGCGAATCGCTAACCTTCCGCCAACTCCACGCTGAGGCCGCGGCTGCGGCGCAGGCCCTCGCTTCGCTTGGAGTGTCACCGGGTGATCGCGTCGGCATCTGCATGCAGAAGACGCTCGATCAGGTCGTTGCGATCCTGGGGTGCTTTGGGCCAACGCGATCTTTGTTCCGATCCATCCCGTGCTTCACGCCGAGCAGATCGGACACATGGTCGACGACTGCGATATGAAACTCCTGATCACGGACTCGACCCGCATTGCGGAACTCCGTGAGCGCCGCGCGTGGGCGCATTCTGATCGGGCGTGGTCCGGCCGAAGAAGAGTTCGCGTCGCTCGGCGAGCTTCGGCGGGAATGTCAGAGCAGTCAGCCTTTCTTTCGGGGCAAGCCCGACGACACGGCAGCGATCATCTACTCATCAGGATCCACCGGCAGGCCCAAGGGTATCGTCATTTCGCACAAGAACCTCGCTGACGGTGCCCGGATCGTGGCGAGCTATCTCGGGACGAAAGCGACCGATCGGATTGCAGGTGTGCTCTCGCTGAATTTCGACCACGGCCTGAACCAGCTTTGGCAGACTCTTTATCTGGGATCGTCGCTCTACCTGCACGATTTGATTTTTCCTCGCGACTTGTTTCGGCTGCTCGCCCGCGAGCGACTCACGGCCCTGCCGGTAATGCCTGTCATCATCAGTCGTATGTTTGATCCGCAGCTGCCGGGTCCCGACGGTGATCTGGATTTCTCGGCGCTGCGCTACGTGTGCACAACGGGCGGACCTGTCACTGCGAGGATGCTTGACCAACTCCGGAGCACGTTCCCGAGCACCGATATCGTGCTCATGTACGGACTGACCGAAGCGTTTCGGTCATCGTGGCTGCCGCCCGACCAGGTTGCCGTCCGGCCGACTTCAATCGGCAAGGCGATTCCCGAAGTTGAGCTCTATGTCTTGGATGAGAACGGACGGGATTGCGCGCCGGGTGTTCCTGGCCAGCTTGTTCACCGCGGTGGCTGTGTCGCCAAGGGATACTGGAACGCGCCCGAAGCCACAGCGGAACGGTTCCGGCAGATTGATCGCTTTCCCGGAGAAACGGTCGTTTTTTCCGGCGACCTCGTGCGGCGAGACGAGGAAGGCTACCTATACTTTCTTGGGCGGATGGACTCGATGATTAAGACGCACGGATTCCGGGTCAGTCCGACGGAAATTGAAGAGCACGCGCGTCGATTCGATCGCCTGCTTCGACGCCGTGGCCTTTGGCATCGACAACCCGGAGATCGGGCAAGACATTGCGGTGGTCTACACCACCATGGACCGGACCCGGCTCGCATCCGATGCACTGACTGATCATTTTCGCTCTGGAATGCCTCACCACATGGTGCCTCGCTGGTTCGTCCACTTGGAGTCATTCCCCGCGACCGGCAGTGGCGGAAAAGTAGATCGCGTTCTGGCTCGCCGGTTATCTATGGAAAAGCTCGCTGCCTTATCTTCAGCGGAGAACCATCATGATCGCATCTAATTTCGGCCGGGAACTCCTGGAGCGATACGGCTCGCCCCTCTACGTTTACGATCTCGACGAAGCCGAACGTCAAGCCAAGGCGCTCTTCGGGCTGCTTCCGAAGTCCTCGCAGATCATGTACTCGGTGAAGGCGAACCCGATCCCAGAGTTGTGCGCGGCTTTGAGAACAGCCGGCTGTCGGGTCGAAATTGCAGCGCCGCTGGAGTTGAAGGTCGTGCAGGAAGCTGGCTTCGCGCCTGATCAAATCCTTTGCTCTGGACCGGGCAAGACTGCTTCGGTCGTGCGCGAGATGTTACTCGGCGGCGTGAGCCATTTCTCATGCGACTCGTGGTACGACCTGGAACGTCTCTCCGCCGTCGCTCGAGAAACAAAGAGGCCGGCGAACGCTCTCCTGCGACTTCAGGTTTCAGGCGCACCGGCTGGGAGCGTTGGAGTCGGCGCCATGCAAAGCCATTTCGGCGCCGATCCGGCGGACTTGCTCAATGGCGGAGCCGCCCGGGTTCGCGCACTGCGGGGCGCCGAATTGGCGGGGATTCACATTTATTCCGGGAGGACAAATCCAGAGCGCTGACAAGCTCGCAGGCACTTTCGAGCATGCACTCCATCTCGCCGAACAAATCGTTCAGGCCGGAGTACCTCTGCGCCTGCTCGATCTTGGCGGCGGATTCCCATGGCCATTTGGAACCTCGGATGCTCCCATAGATATCTCCGCTTTGCGGGAAAAACTACAGAATGTGAACGCACAGCGCAGGTTAACTGCTAGACGCGCAGCTTTGGTTCGAGTCCGGACGTTATCTCGTTGCTTCTTGCGGAACTCTCCTCTCGACCGTGCTCGACGTGAAAGTCGCGCTCGGCGGCAAGACCCACATCATCCTCGATACCGGAATGGTTCATCTGGGTGGAATGGCGGGCCTGGGCCGGATTTATCGCGCGGTTGCCTCCATCGAGCCGCTGGCGGGGCCTAACGGCGAAGCACTTCAATCCGCCGACGTGGTGGGTCCGACGGATTACGCGCTGGACTACGTCGCGCGCGACACATCGGTTCCACCTTTGAAAGCGGGCGATGTTGTGACCATACCGAATGTTGGCGCCTACGGTCTTACCGCCAGTCTGGTTGCCTTTTGCCGGCCTGCAGCCTCCTGCCGAGGTGTGTTGCCGGGGAACCTCAGTCGTTGCGGTGCATCGCCTGCGCACGGGACACGAGCGTATTTCGGACCTGAAGCTGTGAAGTGAATCCTAACTGAGACCAAGTGATAAACATATGGACGACATAACCATTCAATTCGAGGAGGCACTGCGCCGACATCTGCGTTCGGCGAAGCCAGACGCTATCAACTACGACGCAGAACTCGTGCAACTCGGTCTGGACTCGATGACCGCGGTCGCTGTGCTCCTGGACATGGAGAAGACGTTTAACATTCGTTTTCCGGACGAAATGCTCGTTGAGGCGTACCTTCCGGACCGCTGGAAAGCTGAAAGAAGCGGTCCAGCTGCTCCGAGAGCGCCAGGCGGCATGACCAGACCATTGCCCGACCGATCATTGGGACTCGAGTGGACGATACTGGAGCTGCTGGCCCGGGGCATCGTGGCGCGAGAATTGGCAATGGAATCGGGCGCGAGAGAATGCTCTGACGAATTTGTTCGGCAGACGCGGTCGTGTCTTGGGCACCGGCGAGCAGTGAGTCGAGCGTGTCGAGTGCCGAAGAGAGACCCACGTCTTCGATGGCACATTGAAAAAGCATCGCGCGCGATGACAAAACCGGGCGGAACACGATGACCCAGACTTACCAGGCGGCAGAGAGATGCTCCTTTCCACCAGCAGTCCCGGATCGGCAGGACCGGCGCCCAGCACCTCAACGCACTGCGTGCAACTCACCACCACCACCTTGGTCGGGCGCATCGGCAAAAGTTTGCGCGGTCTTTGCACTCGCAGCCGCTCACGCATCGTGCCCTTCCACTGGCGCAGCCTTCCTCCTGACGCCGCGCGCTGGTCAAATATTCTTCGGTTACTCTGCCCTGGAGGTTGATCTCGCGCACGATGCTGGTGCCGAATGTTCGATCCAGGTGCTCCAGAACCCACACCACCGGCTCGATCAGCCCCAATTCCTCTAGACGATTCGTGAGCCCGGCGCGACGCATACTTTCACCGTGGACGCGCCACAGGCGGAATGACGTCCGCGAATCTTGCTGAGATTCACGTCCTTGCCAACGCGACATCCATCTCTCCAGCCATGCTTCGCGAAACAGGTGAAGAATGGTGAAGAGAAACTGGATCAGCGGACCAAAACTTGGAAGTTCAACGTCCGGGTAGCCCGGTATCGATTGATAGACGATGTCCTTGAATGCGCATCGCCAGCGGCAACATCGAAGGGACAGTTCGTCCAGGTCAAGCTGTTGGCGACATCCACCATCACGTAGTGCACGATGGGATCATCCGCACGCGTCGCAAACAGGAAAAGATGATCGGGATTCAATTGATGGAGGATGATCTCCTTTCGGGTAGGTGCGTTGACGCTGTCCGTGCGCAGATCGTAGCTCGCGGCTTCATAGCCAAGCCTGCTCCATGACTTCTGTCACGACTTCGCGGTCCTTCGGCATGATCATGAAGTCGACGTCGAGCATTTGTACCGGCTGCCGTTCCCGCCATACAAAGTGGACTCCGTGCGGATTCCCTTCGTGCCGACGAACTGGATATTTCCATCGCGCAGTGTTCGCGCAATCCGCGCAGCTTCCCGCGGCGCAAAATGGAAGTGCGATGCCGGTTCAGACTTCAAGACCTGGTGCAGGTGGTGGAGTATCTCGGTCGGGATCGTCTTCCTGATACTTGTCCGACGTCAGAATAAACGCCAGTTGAGTGACCATGCCATGGCGCAGGGCCTGATGAAGAGTTTCACCCCAATGCAAGTTCGTTCGACTGAATCAGTTTCGACGAAAAGCGTTTCGGCGTCGGGATCTTCCAGTCCAATGACCAGCAATTCCAGAAGAGCCCATTCCGGACCCAAAGCCAAATCAGGTAGCGCCATAAAAACCTAACCAAAAATAACACACACGTTCTTGCCAGGTGGGTCTGCTCCAGCGCCTACGTCTCGGGCCGAACAAACGAGATCCGATTTTCCGCCATCCGGCTCGAAGACAAAGGTGTGTCCCCGGCGTGGCCGCCAACGATCGTGAATCCAGTCGGCTTGAGAAGGCACTCAATCACGCGGAGTTTGTCCATGCGGTCTAATTTCCAGTAATAGCCGAGAGCCGTCTCCGATCTCAGGAGGCGACGTAGATCCAAGGCCCATGGCGGCCGGCGGCTTGTTTCCTCGAGGACGAGGAACGCCCGCTCTCGTGAAGTTGACTTGGTCGATCGCCGCCCACGCCAGACCTCCCTGCTGAAAGAGGTCGAGGGCTTCATGGAATGTGGAAGGATGAAATCGCCGGGTTCAGGAAGGCATCGGCGTCTCGAGATAGCTCGTCGTTCGGAGTCATGTTTTCGGGGAAGCTTTTGCCGTAGCGATTCTGCGAGATCGAAAATCCCATCTCTCTCATCAAGACAGTGCCTGCCCTCGAAGTCACGACGTTGGTCGCCGAGCAGGGTCAGCAAGACACTCTCGTCCGAGAATCCGGTCGTACTCACCGTAGGTGTGACAGAGCCAGGCGACGAACAGGCCGTCACTCTTGAGAAACCGAACCATCTTTGAAGACTTCGCACGGGATCGGCCAGATGATGCAAAACACCGTTGGCGATGATGACGTCGAATTTCTCCGGCGCTTCGTAGTCGTCGATTCCGCACTGCGTGAAAGTAATATTCGTGACCTGATCAAGCTTGGCCTGATCTTTCGCCAGTTCGATGTTTTTGCCTGAAATGTCGAAGCCCACGAATCTTCGCGTTCGGGAACGTCTCTGGCAATATCGAGAATTCGATGACCCGAACCGCAGCCGATGTCCAGGAACGTCAAGCCGGCGAAACCGTTCGTCCGTGACTCTCGATCCAAAATGCGAAACATGTTCGCGCCATTCACGGAACTGTTTAGCCTCGCCTCGGTCAGCGGATACGGAAAATGATCGTAGAAGTCTTGAATGGATCCGTGTTCATGAACGATCCTTGCCTTGAACTAGCTCCTGTCGCATTGAAGCCGTGTCTCTGTGTTTTCATGTCTGTCGCTACAGTCCATCAGGACGCCGCCAGATCGCTTCGGCTCCCGAGTTCTCGACCAGAATCAGCTTTGCCATTGGCGCCCAGCAACCGGTCGTTAGGGGTACATCAGAGTTGCGGAGCGCAAGTCACGAAACACTCTGTTCGACGTCGAGTGCCGTGTTTTTCATGTAACCTTGCGCCAACCCGCAGAGCTCGACCAACCGGTCCACCACTTCGAAAGCCAGCCGCGACACGGCGATCTTCACATTGTTCAGAGAAATATGAAGCGTGATGTTCTCGCAAGACGCGACATCTGCATTTGAATGCCGCAACGAATCAACTCGAGCAGCAGCTTGAGTAATCATGGAGTCCATCAAGTCGAGCGACACTCGCAGGTCTGCCAGCCGCGAGAGAAAAAGATCGGACTGAAGCTGGGCTCTAGACTTGTTCTCCGGCTGCCGGAGCTGCCGCACGAAGCGCCGGAACGCCCGCGCGGCCGCCTCATACCAGACTGCCGACCAGCCATGGTGCGCCGCCGGAATCAAGGTCTGCACCGCGATCTGGCGGAACGGCTTCTGAACACGCGGTTGTTGTCAACGACCAGGTCAAACGTCACTGGCACGCCTGCGGTACCGCGAGCCCCCATGGCGTTCCAGTCACCTGTTACGGTCATGCCTGCGTCCTCACGCGCAACCAGAACCAAGCGGACATCATGCTCATGCCGATCTCGGCCTGCAGCGCATGGTCAATAGGAAAATGCCGCATGTTCGGCATAGCTCACGATGGGCGTCCACGCGGCGAATCTCGCACCCGGTCGTTCCCGGGGAGCAGAGGCGCACGGGCTGTAAGCAGGTCGCCGCCTTGCCGGCTTCAGTCGTGACGGAAGCTACGAGAGCGCCGGTGCGCTCTACTTCGTCCAGCACGGCTTGTGTTCAGGGCCTCCATGATCGACCAGGATGGCGACCTGCTGTGCAGTGCATGGCCCAAATCAACGCGGTGGACAAACACTCTTCCGCCAAGACGGCGGCGATGCTGCAGCATGCGTCGCGAAATCGGTGTGGACCGCCATTCGCGCGCGGAATGAAGTAAGTCAACAGACCAAGCGTGGCGAAGCGCCTCGATAAGCTTTCGTGCTGGAAAGCGATTTCGGGCATCGACGTCGGCGGCCCAGGCGCGGAACGTCTGCCGCCTGCGGTGGCAGTGAGTTGAACGGGATCGATTTCGCTAAACGCGTCTCATCGTGACGACCACCTAACCTTTCGCTTCAAGAAGTGAACGAACTGCAACTCCGAGAGTTTCAGGCGTCCGAACGCTCCCCGCCGTCAGCAGCATGGCATCCGGCAGCATGATGCCAAAGGTTCGCTCCAGGTCGAGGAGCAGCTTCAATGGCAGTCATTGAATCGAGGCCGAGCGCCTCGAGACTCGAGCTCGATCGTCAAACTCCTGCTGCCGTGCTCGCAGGCGAAGGCGGTTGCGCAACAAATCGTAAATCTGGTGCTCTCGAATGCCGTCGCGAGTGCTGGTCATGAAGGCTCTCCTTGAAGCCGAGCGCCTGTGCGTATTGCGGTCGGCAGAGCGTCAACAATCCTGCTTCGGTCAGGAGTCCTTCCGAAAACAGACGCTGACTATTAAACCCTCTACGCCAGTTGTTGCGCAATAGGCGCCGGAGTTGGAACAATCACCAGATCACCTTCCTCGAGGCGCGGAGCCGTAACTTCCCAGCCCAGCGTGACCGCCGGCGTGCATAGATTGCTCCACGAGGTTTACTGTTTCAAACTCGCCGTTAGGGCTGTCGGCAATGAAGTGAAATTCAGGATTACGGCGATAAATGTTCCCTCGTCCGATTCCGGGATTGTGCACGCCTAAGCCGCCGTCGAGGAACAGAAAGCTCTTGACCATTTAGCTGCTTTTTTCCGTCACCCGCACGATGAAATAACCAGCGGCGGCCACCAGGGCCCGCCCTGCCTCAGCCCATAGGTCGATTTCCTGCCAAACCTGCTTCTGCCAGTGCCGCTGGAGTTCTTCTCGTGAGTGATGAAAATCCAGAGCCTTCTCGGTCGAAAGATATGGAACGCCGATGCCGAGGCCCAAATTGACAACTGAGAAACTCGGACCTCTTGCGGAACTCGGCCACCGCGCGCTCGATCGCTTCAAGAGCCTCCACAATCACTGGAAGGCATGAGCCTCTGCGAGCCGAAATAAAAATGGAGTCCCGAGAATTGCGCTTGCGGCTCGTTGAACATTCGCGCGCTATGGCTAGCGCTTGCTCCATGTCGAGACCGAACTGCGAGCCGCCAGCCATGTTCAGGCCGCCGAGAGAAATACCTGGATTGATGCGCAGGAGAACGGGCGCTGAACGCCCAACAGAGAGCACTTTCTGAGCCGGCGCCACTCGATTATCGAATCAAGAACAACGGCCGCAGGTCCGCTGCGACAAACGGACGAGAGAAACTCCTCCGATTTAGAGACACCGCCGACCACGACATGCGGCGCTGACACGCCGGCCGCCGTATAGGCCTGCCATTCGCCCTCACTGCCGATCTCCGCGCCGACTCCGAGGCGAAAGAATTGCTGAACGAGGGCGGCCTGGCGGATTGGCTTTCAGGGAGTGGAAGAGTCTGGCCTGGCTGGAAACAGACCACGATAGCTCGCGGTGGTTTCACGAAGGAGTCGCTGGCTGTATAAATAGAATGGCGTGGGTAACTCGCGCCCGTGCTCGGCAAATGCAGCGAGCAATGTCGTCACTCAACGCCCGGCGCTGATGAGGAATTGCGGGCATCCTTCCGCAGGTGGAATGCCATTGAATCGGTATACCCCGCCTCCGCTGGTTTGCAAGAAGAAATGAGATGCGTCCACTGTCGTGGATGTCTCCGAGTGCTCGACATTAGACCCTACGATGGAGAGCCACTGACTCGACCGGATGAGCATGGTTAGCTTTACGCGAAACAAACAATCCAACGCACCTGGGGAGAGAGGCGTCGCAACAGCATCTGTCGGCGGTTCAGCCTCGGTTATCGGCGGGTGTAGCCTCGAAGTTCCAGTCTCGACACTTTGGACTGACCTGTGAAGTGAATCCAAGGGTGAGACCCAGCAATGAATATATGGACAACATAACTCACTCGATTCGAGCAGTGCTCTGCGCCGGCACCTCCGCTTGGTGAAGCCGACTCCGTCAACTCGGTAGAGCTCGTGCAACTCGGTCTGGACTCGATGACCGCGGTCGCTTTACTCCTGGACATGGAGAAAGACGTTTGACATTCGTTTTCCGGACGACATGCTTGTTGAAGGTACCTTCCGGACCGCTGGAGAAGCTGAAAGAAGCTGGTCGAGCTGCTCCTGCAGCGCAAGGCATCATGACCAGACAACTGCCCGACCAATCATTGGGACTCGAGTGGCACGATCCTGGAGCTGCTGGCCCGGGGCATTGCTAGATGACTCGGAGCGGCAGATGGTTCGCGACCTCCTGGTGACGGACACTCTTAATTGGGGCGAGCTGCTGGAGCAGGCGCTGCGACACAAAATGCTTCCGATGCTGGCCCACCACATCATCTCGGACGACCTCCGATTCGACGTCCCCAACGAGCATCTATCTGCACCTCGAATCAGCCTTGGAATGGAATCGCTGTCAGATCGAGGTGTTTCGACGCGAGGCGGTCCGCGTGGCGCAGGCGCTCGCCGGTCGCGGCATTCCTTTCGTGGTGACCAAAGGCATCGCGTTCGAATCGACGCTCTACGGCAGCCTCGGCACGAGACTCATGAATGACATCGATTTCATGATCGCGCCGCGAGACCGCGAAGTGGTGCTGAGTGTGATGCAGGAGCTCGGCTTCCGCACCTTCTTCGAATAGGCGAAGGATGCCCGGCGCGAAGAAATCAGCAGCCGCTTGAACCAGGATCACTTACCTAAGCTCGCGCGCGCACTGTCGATGAGCCTGGGATTCAGACAATCCAGCTGGATGTCGCCAACAGCTTAACCTGGGCAAAGAGTCCTTTTGACGTCCCGGTCGAGGAAGCACTTGAGGACCGTGTCGAGCAGCCCGTACCTGGCATGTCCGGTGCAACCCTGCCCTGTTTCCGTCCTAACTATCAATTCCTCTTTACCGTGCTTCACTTGTTTCGCGAGGCGTGGCTGCAGAAATTCGTCGATTTCGGTAATGACGTCGGTCTGATGAAGTTCGGGGATGTGATCCGCCTGATCGATCGAGATCGCAACGAATTGACCGACGGCGAGCTGCTGCGAACCATGGAGACCCACAAAGTCACCGATGCCGTCGCCTGGGTGCTCCGTCGCACGGACGAGACCTTTCACACGGGCACGCTGGAACTGCTTGCGACTTGAAAAACGTGGTGACGAGAAGCTGCTGGCATAGCCAGATGCAATCCAGCGGTTACGTGCGACGCTTCGGGCCACATCGATGCGCGAGCGCCTGCAAAGTAAGGCGCGCGGTTCGTTACAGCCGGCAGCGGCGGCACATTCGGGTTCCTAGGATGAGTGGCATCAAAAGTCTCCTCGTTGCGTGCGTAGCGACATGAACGGAGTCGACGACTATTTCCTCCCACGACGACTACCATCGAGAAGCCTCCTGTTCCAGCTCGTGCCGACGAGGCTTCGCGCGCAGCGCTACAACCGCCAACTGCAACGGGAGATCGAAGAGAATCCGGACGGCGCCCTGATCGTATGGCGGCGAGAAAACTCGAGCCAGCTCGTATTACGTCTTTCACGGGATGGCGGGAGGGCTGGGAATTCAGCCTTTGACGGTCCTGCGCGAGACCGGATTGACTCCGACCAATCTGGTTCTGCTCAAGGATTATTACCGCTTTTTCTACCAGGCAGGGTTGAACGCGCGAGATCCCGGACGTTGACGCCGTCATCGCGCGCCTCCGGAGGTGCCGTGAAGAGTTACCTCATGTCCGGCAGACATACTGTTCCGGGCCGTCGTCCGGCGGTTACGCAGCGATCCTGTTCGGCCACTATCTCCAGGTCGACGTCGTCTATGCATTCGCACCGGTGACGCTGATCAACCTCGACGATCTGAAGAGGTTCGGCGGGAGCAAGGAGGTCTGGCGCATCACGGAGCAGCACCGCGATCTGGCGAAGCTTCTGGCGAAGCACAATGGCCGAACCCGTTACAAGATATTCTATTGCGACGGGAATGTCAGAGACCGCACCTACGCCGAACATATCCAGTGACTTACCTGGCGTAGAGCTTTGCCCACAGCCGGGTCATCACGCACAACGTCATCCAGGCCATAAACGAGAGCGGTCGGCTGGGCCAGACTCTTTGAGACCGTCCCGTCCGGATGCCGCGGTACAGTGAGCTCGAGCGAACGCAGGCGGCGCATCGTTCTGCCACGATGCATCGCGAGGCGCTGATTTTCCTTCACATTCCCAAAACCGCGGGGACAACCCTTAACCGGATTATCGAGTGGCAATACAGCCCTTTGCCATTTTCACGATGGATCCCCATCGGATCAGGGCGACCGCGGAACGATTCAAACGACTTCCGGAAGCGCGCCGGCGCCGGTTGCAGGTGGTGCGCGGACATTTGTTCTACGGCATTCATGAATTCCTGCCGCAGGGCGCTACTTATATCACCATGCTCCGCGAACCGGTGGCCAGGCTTCTCTCCTCCTATTATTTTGTTCTGCGCCGGCCGCTTAATCCGCTGCACCGAAAATTGAAAAGGAGGGACTGGAGTATTGAAGACTGCATCCGACTATTCCCTGATCGCAATAACACTCAGTGCAGGTTCATTGCCGGAGTTAAGGATACCGCGATCGACGATGAGCGATTACTGGAAATCGCGAAAGAGAATCTTACAAAATCGTTCAGCGTCGTCGGAATTTCTGAAAGATTCGAGGAGAGCCTGATTCTTATCTCGAAAACATTTGGCTGGGAAATCTCGACTCTATGAGAATCATAAAGTCGCGAAGACTCGACCTACCGTCGAATCAAAGTTAGTCGAACTCATTAGGGAGCATAATCGCCTGGATGTTGAGCTCTACGAGTTCGGGAAGACGCTTTTTGAACAAAGCCTGCGCAAAAACGAGGACGCAGTTAGAGAAGGCCTGGCGACTCTACGTGCTATTCCGAGGCCCGGATAGTTGAAACGCTCTTGCCAATCAAGCTATGGGCGCCTCAAGGTTCTTACTGAACAAGATCGCATCTGCAGTATGACATCACGAAATTCGGATTGCATCTCGTCGCGGGGTCTCGCCCGCTGCTCCTGGTCATCGCTGTCGCAACCTGGGACACGCAGGTGGCTGAGTCAGCGAGGGCGGCGCCGACGGGCGTATTTTCCGGATGTCAATATTGTGCGCAAACCAGGTTTACAAACGTGAACGTGTCGCCGACGCCGGACTAAGCAAAACAACCGGCGCTGTCTCAGGATTTGCAGGAAGCGAAAAGTCTGGGCTATGAGGCCTTACAGAAAGAAGCTGATCTCCAGAAGGGAAACACCGCCAGCAGCGATGAGCGCTCATCCAGCATCGTCGGTTCCGAACGAAGCGGCAAGCCTCAGCCGGGCAATGGCTCGTCGCCGCGCGCCGGCCATATCCACGAGCGTCATCTTTCTCCACCTGCCAAAGAACTGCCGGCACGACTGTCGAATCGTTTGATCAGAATGGGAGTATCGACTCTCGGAAATGTATTCAATCGATCCGGTCCTTTTCAAATGGTCAGCCGCGCATCTGCGCAAACTTCCGCCGGAGCGGCTCAAGAAGATTCGGATGTTCAAGGGCCACATGACGTTTGGTCTGCACGAAGTGCTTCCGCAACCTGCGACCTATATCACCGTGTCTGCGGGATCCGGTTGACCGAGTTATCTCAGCCTTCTACTTCATGCGGAGCTACAAGTTGCATCCACTCTACTGGAAGCTCCGGCGCGAGAAGTGGACCTTGGAAGACTTTGTCCGCAACTCTCAACGCGACAAATGTTCAGTCCAAGATCGTTGCAGGCTCGGACTACGAAGCGCCCTGCACGCGCGAGATCGTTGAAAAGGCCAAGCGACAACCTGCGGCATCACTTCAGCGTCGTTGGTCTCTCGAGCGGCTTGAGGAAAGCCTTAGCTCTGATGAAACTGCGCTTCGGTTGGAGGCTGAGCTCTCTATTCAAGTTTCAACGTCACTCGCTGCTCGTCCCAAGAAAGCGCGATCTGCCCAAGAGCCACGCTTGATTTGATCCACCAGAAGAACGCTTTCGACATCGAACTATATGAATGCGGCCAGTGAAATATTCGAGGACGGCGGTCAAAGCGCAACGCGCACTGAAGTGAAGCGGATTGCGGGCGAACTGGAAGCGGCGCGAACGCGTCTCGCAAGGGTTCATTCGGCGCGATGCTGTTCAATGCGCGCTCGGCAGCGCGCAAGGCAGATCAACCGCGCTTACTCGGCCATCTGAGACGCTTGGGCTACGGTGGCCCGTGGTTGCGCTCCCTGAATCAGGAGAACCTTTGCCCGGTAGCTTTCGAATTCCGCTCTGGCGTGCTCGTGAATATAATCCAGCACTGCAGGGCTATTCAATTTCTCAAACGACGCATAAGGCGCGAAGACGACCCAGGCCCGCCCGGACCGGTTTACGACTTCCTTCAATTCGGTAAATATTTCGAATCACCGGCAAACCGGCGAACTTGTCGGAAAATCTCGGTTCGTCTGAGGAGCTGGTTATATGGGACCTTGGAACTGAAGAGCGTGTCCAGGAAATAATCTCCCGGAAAGCCCGTGTAGTAGTTAAAGACATGCGGGATGCCAGGTAGAATGACGTCCCCCGGTCGGGCATGAGTCTTGACAAAGTCGGCCACCCCGCGGTAATCATAGCGATAGGTGCCTAACCGGGACATCATCTGCGGCGTGTCACCGGTGCTGGAAAGCTGATATTCCTTCAAGACCGATTCGTTACTTTGCACGAAAAGCAGAATCAACAGCGCCAGTCCGGTGGCGTGCGCAGCGAACCGCGTCAACCGTTGAATCGCCGGCACGTCGAGCGAGCGCCAGAATGCGGTCGTAAAGCATGACCGTCGCTGCCACGCCTCCCATGATCACGAGCGGCTGAAAATAGTAGCAGTAGCGCGGGGAAAGCGCGGCCAGAAAGTTGGTATGTAAGATAAAGAGCGTCGCCAACAGAACCACGACATAGCGGAAGCCGGGATGCTTCCAGCAGAAAGGCAGTCCTGCCAGAATCATCAGGGTGAAAAAGACATGATTCTCCGAGAGCAGCAGCTTATCGACGTAGAACATCGGCTGATAGCCGGGCGCGAGGAAGAAGAGCGACGGGCCAGTCAGATTGGATAGACCGGAACCCACCTGCGAGATAAGGAGCACCGGCAAGCATGCGGGAGCAATATTGAGCTACGACCACGGCTCCCATGAAAAACAGGCAGCGATAAAGATGAAACTCCTTCAGCCACCACCATTGACCCCAGCGCACCACGAGCAGGCCCATGAAGCAGCGCAGGCAGAAGGAATCCGGTTCCTTCCCACGACAGGTAAGATAAACAGAAGGTAACCGCTGCGGCCGTTAGGAACTTCTGCCTAAAAGGACGAGTCTGAATCGCTTCGTAGAAAAACCAATACGTCAGCATCGCCATGAGCTGGCACTGCGTCAGGTAAAACGCATTCTGCGCCCACCGGATATTGAGCGGCAAACAGGCATAGACGAAGGCCGCAAAGAGACCAATTCGCCAGTCAAATAGCCGCCTTCCCATCAAGCCAATCACGCCGATGCAGAGCGTTCCCATGAGACAGGCCGGGAGCCGCATGGACCACTCGGAGTAACCGAAGAGCAGGCCAGAAAGCGCGAGAGGGTAAGGGACTGCTTCGTAGGTCGTCAGTCCAGCGCACCTCGCCCGCAGCCATTGTGTAGGGAATTCCCAGGCTGAAGATACCCTTCGATTTCGCGACCTGGCCCATTTCGTCGTGGTCAAACGACATGTAACCGAGGCCGTGGTAACGAAGCCCAAGGCCCAGGAACATGATTAGACGATCAGAATCAGATACGGCAGCAACTGACGGAAAGGGATCTCGAACAGCTCAGGTAGATGCAGGTCGCGAGAGACCACTTCCTTTGCCTGAACTCTGCGTGTTTCCCACTCGCGTGCCGCTCTCACCCGCTCGACAGCCGGCGCGCGTCGCAGCCGGCGTCCATTGACGTCGACCAGAAGGTGAAACAGGCGAATCAAGATCAAGGCGGCAAACGCCCCGACGACAAACTTCGGCTGAAACGACCATTCATCCGGGAAACGCGGATCGTAGTTCGGAAGGAGCATGAGTAGCAATCCGACGAGAATCGGTCCGTGAAGCAAGGCATCTCGCGACATCGCATCGACCAGCGGCTCGCCTCGCCAGCTCGAGACGATCGCCGAAACGATCAGCCAGAGAGCCACCACTACGGCGCCGAGAGTCAAGCCGATGATGGACCAGGACTGGAACAAACTGGCGAAGCCAGAACGGTCGAGTGGGTCGGGCCAAGTCCTGGGGCAAGTAACCCCAGGGAGCGACCCCGTCCTGGCCGATCTGGATCGCGTGCTGTGGCGCCGCGCGCAGCTTGTTCCGAACCTCCGGCTGATCGCCCATTCGCCAGGCTGCCATTGGTGGAGAAGCGATCAATCTCATCTCCTTTGACGATGAAACCCGTTGGCAAAAAGACTGGCCGGGATGTGCTCGCTACGGACGGCCGCGACGATGACATTCTGTCCCCGCTCGATCCAGTAACTGATGTCGTAGGCAGAGAGTTCGGCGGATTTCGAACGGTGAGCCTTGCTTCCTTAGCGGTGGACTCTCGACTGTCGGCGGCGCGTCCAGAGCTCGTCGATCGGCTGCGGCAGTGGACTCCGGTGGTTGGCCAGGTGCGGCAGTTTCTTGCCCTTGTTGCGGCAGGAACTCGCCAGGGTGATGATATGTCCGTTGACGGCCAGATCCAGATCGCCGGAGCTGGCTATCTGGATCCAAGTTTCCTGCTTTGGACGTATCCGCGTTGATCGTGGTGGAAAAGACCGCTTCGGATGGCGCGTTTTCCGCCATGATCCAATATCCGATCTCGGGGCAGCTGTAGGAGTAGAGGATTCGTATCGACCCAGCGCAGCGGAACGTGCTGGTCATTGAGCGGCGAGCGACGCGCGGTCGGCCAGGTCTGATCCAAGATCGCGCTTCGAGTTCCATTCTTCGGTACTCGCGACGATCCCGGTCCGGTTGGTTACTCGCCACGGTTTCATCCGAAAGGATCTGGAGTGGCGCTGCCGCCTGGCCGCCGATAATCTGACCGCGAATGACGCAGCTGCGCTGGATCCAGGATAGGAGGTGCGCGAGATGGAAACAGCGATGACGTTGGTCCCTGGTTTGAGCGCTCTCTTGATATCGTAGATACCAGCTTTCGAAGGTCTTAACCGAAGCCGAGATTGCCGATGGTGTGCCCATTGACGATCAAGTCCAAAGTTATCTGAGGCCGCAATCTCGATCCATGCCTGTTCCGGGGAAGAGTTCAGATAGATTTCCTTGCGGAAATAGGCGATCGGAGCGGGCGATTCGGCGGGTTCGATCCACTGCGCCTTGCCGAAAGTCGAGCTGGTATTGTCGATGCCTTGGCGTCCCGTAGGTCTGGAGGCACGTAGTAACCGAGCAACAGGCCGCAGGCAACGACTAGAGCCCATGACCAGCGCAGAGCCTGCAGAGGTAAGTATGTTTCCTGAGCTGAGCGGTCTTCCATAACTATTCTCCGACCAGGCCGGTCAAAGCCCAGTAGTTCAAGATCGGATCGGCGGCGAGCGAAAGACTGTAGTAACGGCGTGCCTCCGCGTCGTTGCCAAGTTTGGCGTAACAGTCGCCCGCCGTTGAGTAGGCGTTGGCGAGGCGCAAAGTTATGACCTTTGATCAGCTTGGCCAGCCGCTCGGCGGCATCGATCCCAGCCTGGTAGCGGCCCAGGTCGTAGTAGCCGCGGGCGAGATAGGGCAGGACATAGATCAGAGACGGATCTTCCGTCCAGGGCCACTTCCCAGTTCGTCACGGCGCCGCCGATGCCGCCCGCTCGATACAAGGCGAGGCCAAACGACACACGGGTCGCGAGCTGCTTCCCGCTGCGCCGTTTCCGCCAATGCGCCGCCCGCTTCGACGGCGCGGCTGAACTCAAAAATAGCCGCTTCATATTCGCTGGCATCGCGCAACTCGACGGCGCGGCGGATGTGGCGTTCCGGGAGATCGTGACGAAATGCCCGCCTGTTTCTGCAGTTGGCCGATCGTCGCGTAAAGGTCGACATCGTGGGCGTGCCAGCTGTCCCAACGCATCGCCTTGCGATAAGCATGCGATCGCCTCCTGATCGTGCCCCTGCGTCTGCCGGCCAGGATGCCATCCGCTGTAGTAGTGCTGGCCGATGGCCGGCGGGATGAGAATAATGGCGAGAGCGCCCGATGGGAAGGCAAAGCAAGGATGAGAACACGTGTCAGTCTGCCCCGAGGCATCTGTGCGATGGCGTAAGCACCGACCAGTAACGCGCCCAGTCCAAAGCAATACCAGCCCAGGCGCAGAAAGAGACCAAGCGGCGACGAACCTCCCCAGGCACTGTAGAGAACGAGCCGTTTCGGCACGAGTTCCGGCGAGCCGTAGTTCTGCAGAAGATAGTCGTTCGAAAAGACATTCAGAGATCGGATTCACCTGCAGCTCATAGGTGAGCCGACGAAGCATCGATGGCTGGCGGAAAGCGATCTGGGCAGGGGTGATGGCCCAGAGCATGATGAGAATGGCCGCAGCCAGACCAAGGACAAGGGATATCTCTTTGAGGAGAACAACTCCCAACAATGAGGACGACCAACCCCATGACGCCAGCAGAAAAATAGTGTCAAGTGCGGAGTGACACCCGGGTCGTGCAGAAGAGAAAATTCTAGGCCGGATGACGTTATGGCTGAAGGGAAACTGAACCCACTTTCAGGATGACCGAACCGAAAACGAGACAAGCTGCCAATGATCAAGAGCCAGTAGCTGGCCCAAACGCTCGGCGCCGGCTTCCGCCCACGAAGTCAGACGGCTTCAGCCAGGATGCCAAGCGTCTTCGGAATCTTCACGAGTCGCGCCTAAGTTTTTGGCCCAGGACGCCACGAAGGGCGAGACAGAAAGCGATTCCTCGCGCGCCTGGCTGAATTTCTTCGCTCGGAGAAAGTGCGGAGAGCAAGAAGCACAGCGCCGTAAGACAGGAGTGACAAACCCGCGCCAGCTATTTGCCAGATCAAGGACGATTCGGCGCAAAGATAGAGCACGCCGGCCATGGCTCGCTCCGGCCGCGAGCGGTCGCCAAAGGACGTTCCCAAGGTGGGCGGGATAGCCCAGTTTGTGCATCTGAAAAATCCACAACCCCACCGTCAGCGTCTCAGCGCAAACAAAAGCAATCGCCGGGCCGACGTAGTTATAGTGCGGAATCAATGCAACGAGGAGAGCAACGCGCAGGATCGGAACCAATCATCGTGGTCACGAAAAAACCCTTCTGCGCGTCAAGAGCGGCAAAGAGGTATTGGAAAAGAGTCGAGATGAAGAAAGGAATCAGGCCCAGGCCGAGAAGTTGCATAGCGGGCAGAGCGGGCAAGAATCTGGCTCCGAGCGCCAGGGTCAAAAGCTGCCTGGACCAGGCGATAAAGAACGCCGCGAATGGGATACTAAGAGAGACAAAAGAACTTCAAGCTCTGGCGGTAAACATCACCAAAGCGTGAAGGCGAAAAATGCGCCGTGCGAGAATAGAGTGGATAGAGCGGCAGGGAAAGAGTTTGCGGGATGGTGCGGAGCGACCAGCTGAGGCGATAGGGCCCGCCGAATAGACCAACTGTTTGCATGTTGGTCATTAGTCCCAGAACAAAATATCAATCTGCATGGCGAGCTGCCGGAGCATGACGCCGCCGCCCATCGGCACGGCGGAAAAGAAAAGTTCCTTCCAAAGTGGCAAGTCAATCTTGCAGCTTAACCTTGGTGTAAAACTTGGAAACGAGGACGTGGTAGAAGGTCCACATGAATAAGTTCGAGAGCAGGTGGGCGACAACGAAACCGACCATTCCAGTCCGGAAGTGGAGCATGACCAGGATGAAAGCCAGGAGTAGAATCTTTGCAGAATGAAGCCCAGATAATTCAGCTCGTTGTCCTCGAACGCCCGGAGAACGGCGCTGTAGCCCGCGGCATGAAAGGTGCCCAAGGTCGCCAAAGTCATAATCATGACCGCGATTTTCATGTCGTTGCCGAAGGGTAGAAACAGGGCGATGACTCCTACGACGACGACAGACCACGAGCGATATCGCCCAGATCAAACCTGCCGGCGGCTCCGGTTATTTTCCCGACACACTCCGGGTCCTTGGCGATCTCGCGAATCATCATCCGGGGCAGACCGGAATCGGCCACGAGCTGAGCGATCATCGCAAAGGCCAGGACCCATTGATATTTGCCGAATTCCGCGAGACTAACGTTGTGGTTGCGGGCAATGGCGATGGTGGTAGCCAGATAGACCAGCCCACCAATAACGCCGGCGGCGACGCCGACCACGGCGTTCTTTACGATCCGCTGAGATTGCTTCATTTAAACCACTTCCAGGAGCCGCCGGAGGCTCTTCTGAAGAGCCGCGTAGAGCATGAGCCGGCGCACCTCGAGACCGTCCAAGTCATCTCGTTTTGCAATGAGATGCAATTCCTTTTCGATCGCCGCGAGCGGTGTGGCAATTCCCTCGTTGCTGTTGCGAGCCGGTGACCTGGACATCGCGGTCGGCCTTCGCAACCTCCTCTTGCAGAGAGAGGATATTCTGACTGAGAACGTAAATGCTTTGGTAGATCGTCACGATTTCAAAGGCGACATCATCGGCGACCGAGGAAAGCCGGGCGCGTTCTGCCTGATATTTGGCCAGGCGCGAGCGGGTCGTCGCCTGTTGCGCGCCGAAATCGAAGATCGGCACGTTAACCGAAACAATGCCCGCATAGACACTCAGCATTGGAAGAGCCGAAGTCATCGATATGGACCGCGGAACCTTCGAGAGTCACGGAAGGATACAAACGGAAGTGCTCGAGGCGGTAATCCTGCCGGGCCTGGATCGATAACTGCTTTCTGAACCTCAAGCGATGGTGTTGACTCAAGTTCGGACCCAGCAAAAGCTCGGCACTTGGCGGCTCGGGCGGCTCCGGAAGCTCGTTGGAAAGGTTGAGCTCGTCGGGTGAGTCGAAACCAAGGGCGCGGGCCAACTCAATTTTTCCCGCCACAGCCTGCTGCCGGAGAATCTTGGAAAGCGTCTCCGCCCCGCTCAGCTGGCTCTGCGCGAGCTTAAGATCGATGGGAAGAGTTAGTCCCTGCTTTTGCTGTTCTTGAGTGATGTCGACCTGCTGTTGCAACAGTTTCACCCGCCGCTCTGCATAACCCGCGCGATTCTCAGCCGAGACGCGTGGTGATGAACGCGTCGGTGATGCGCGCGATGACGTCTTCTGCGCCTGAGGCGACTCGTCCAGGCCAAATTCCTTCGCCGAGCCAGCTTGCTCGCTTCGGCGGGGGCGGTGTTGAGACCAAGGATGCTGCCGTCCCTGAAAAGAGGATAAGAGAGGTGCGCCGAATACACTTCGACCGCTCCCGATCCGACCGCGCTGATTCGACTCCGACGCCAATGCCGGTGCCGGCGTCTACGATGGAAAATTTGCTGGTCGGGCTACCCGAAAAAAGTTGATAGGCGGCCCTGCCAGTGATTTCGGGAAGCGTCTGGCCACGCGCAGCCCGTGCGTCCTCTGTCGCAGAGGCGACATCGAGCCGGCTGGCCTCCAAAACCGGACTTTCGTTCAGCGCGAGAGCGATACAATCGCTCAAGGTTAATGCCCGGGAATTGGAACTAACTCTCGCCTTGCCCGCTCTGCGTCACTGGGGCGGCCAAAAGGAAAGCTGTTAGGCTGAGAACAGCGCTATTTCTCAAGCGATTTCTCCGTTGTACGCACTTTGTCATTGTTGTTGAGATATAGCTGGCCCACGGTCACGACCTTTTCGCCCTCTTTCAAACCCTCCCGCACCGCAGTCATGGCGTCGACGACAATACCAGGACGAATCTTACGCAGAGTGGCATGGCTATCCGAATTGACGACAAAGACGGACGCTTGCTCGCCGGACGGATTCATGATCGCGATACTCGGCACCGCGAGCACGTCTTTGGCTGAGCGCCGGATACGGGCGAAGCCGGAAAGACCGGGTTTCAGATCGAAAATCCTCGTTCTTGATTTCCACGTAAGTGTAAAGGTGCGGGTAACCGGATCGATGTTCGGATCAATCTTGACCACTTTGCCTTCGAAGCGTTCGCCCGGGAAAGCGGGGAAACTTGCCTCGGCTGCCAGACCCAACTGCACGGAGTGCATCTTCTCTTCGCCGATCTTCGCGGCCAACAAGGACGTCTGTTGAGCGAGCCGAGCTTCATCACGATCTGATCGCGGTGAGTGTTTTCTCCAGGATTTACGAGGCGCTCGAGCACAATGCCGTCGAGAGGAGCGGTCATCTTGACATGCTCGAGATCGAGTTCCGCCTGGCGTAGAGAAAGAGTCGCTTTGGCGAGCGCCTCCTTTGCATCCGCGAGTGACATCTCGCTTTTCTCCAGCTCCAGCGGCGTTCCCATGTTCTTCTGTTGCAACGCAGTCGTAGCGTTCGACCTGCCGGCTCTCGTCCTTGATCTTGATGTTGCTCGGAATCGACGTAGGCGCGATTGGCCTCCAGGGTCGCCTAAGATCAGGCGGTCGTCCCAGCGGACGAGAAGGTCGCCCTTCTTCACGATGTCGCCGATCTTGACCGGGACCTCGAGCGACTTGCGCGGTCACCTGGCTGGTTAACTGCACGGTTTGCGCTTGCTCGATTGATCCGCTGCCGCCGATCACCTCATCCAGATCTTGTCGCCGGACAGGCACGGTCTCGACGGGCGCTGGAGCGTGGACCAGGCGGGCCTGCGAAGGCGTGGTGTTGATCACGTGGATGACCGTCAAAGAAGACAAGTAAGCCAAGGATAAAGCAGATGGCGAGGAAGATGATCCAGTGTGAGCGCTTCATTTGCGATGCGGAAGTTTGGCGAGGATAGGAGCTGCCGCTTACGGAGCGCGCCGGGTCACCTATCAGTTCAGTTTTTCGTATCCATAAAGTTAGTAAGAATGCCTGTCAGGGCGGACAAAGGAACAGGGTTTATACGTGGCCGATCAAAGATTGTCGATACTAAAGGCCATGACGCAGTTCCAACTTGTCCCGGGAGACTGTGGTGCAAGATTGTAATGAAACTGATGTGCAATGTGACAATGCCACAGAGACATGAATCAGTGCTCAACGCAGCGGGGCCCGGTGATTCATTGAGCGGATGGGCTGGCGACAGACGGCGCACCGAGAAGCTGATCGTAGATATGCTCGATCTTCCCGCAGATCTGCCGCCAGTCGAAATCAGCCAGGACGGTAGTCCGCGCGTTGACTCCCAACTCGGCGGCGAGCGTCCGATCCTGCAAGATCGTAACAATGCCGCGGCCGAGCGCTTCGTAATCGTGATTGGGGACGATGAAGGCGTCGTGCAGATGGCGAACGCCCTTGGCGCCGCCGGCGAAAGAGACGATCGGTTTGCCGGCGAGCATATGTAATTCAACAACTTCACCGGATGACCCGGGACACTCCGGTCGCGGGACGACTGTCACGTCGGCGAGGGCGATGTAACTGGGCAGGTCCTGCCAGCGCATGGGGCGCGATCCAGATGACCGAAGGAGAGATCCCGAGCTCGTCAGCCAGCTCCTTATATTCCCTTTCGTGGGTCGGATGACGAGCGGACTAACGATAAGCAAAAAGAGCATTCGGCTGTGCCTGCAGAGCAACGGCGAATGCGCGCGAGCAAGTAGTCGACTGCGCTGAAAGGCGTTCAACACGCCGGTGTACATTACAACTGGCCGGCCGTTGATCTGATATTGTTGCCGAAACTTCTCCGGGCGCCGGGCGGTCGAACATTTCCGGCTCAATGCCGGCTGGGACCATGTCGACTTTCGTGGCCGGCGACTCCTTGGTCGACGAACCAGTCTTTCAGTTCCGGCGAAACCGCCGTGATGTGATTCGGGGAAAATAGGAATGAAACCAATCCAAGCGCGCGCGACGCCGTGGGCAAGCCATGCCGGCCGGATGAAACGATAACCCGCCAACTCATCAGACATGAGATTAACCGCGTTATAGAGAAGCGGCCGACCGCGTTAGCCACTTGGCCATGATCCCGACGAGGGCACCTTCGTAGTTATGAGCGTGAATGATATCTGATCCGTTCCTCTCGGATCACACCGCAGAGTAAACGGAGGAGTTGGAAATCGAGCATAAACTTGTCCGCTGAAGGACCCACCTTGGCATTCGCCTTCGGGCCGGAAAGACGCCGTCCGGTGAACCTTAGCGCGCCGGACGCGGATATCGTCCTGGCCGAACGGATAGGTAACGATATGAACATTGTGACCCATGTCGGTGAGAGTGTCCGACATCTCGCGGATGCTCGCGGCCGAGCCGTGATTGGCCGGGAAAGGGCAGGCCGCGACCATCGACGATCGAATAGCCGCCCGTTCTGGCTCGATGGTTGGAAAGCGGCACTTATCACTGAGCGGCCGTTGCGGACGTCGCCGGTGTCGACGGATGTAACTGGCGTGACGGGGTTCTTGAGATAAGGGCTGGTAGCCTCGACGTGAGATGACTCGCGCCGGGACGCCTAAGACCGTGGCTCCGCTCGGAACGTCACTAATGACGACGAGAATTGGCGCTCACGACAACGTTGTCGCCAATCGTGACCGCACCCACGACCTTGCAGCCGGCGCCGAAATAAACAGTTGTTACCAATAGTCGCACGGCCCGACGCCGCGGACATTCATGATACTTGCCCCTGGTTGAGGGTGCAGCTATGGCCAATCTCTTTGGCCAGGTACGAGAATGCCGGAGAAGTTATGAATCACAAATCCTGGCCCTATCTTGTTTTCGCGCGCGATATGGATTCCGGTGATCGCCATGACAAAAGACGTTAATGAACAAATAGAGCGTGATGAGGATCTGGCGGATAACAGGGACCTTCACGGTGTAAGCCCAGGAGCCAAATCGATAAACGATCACGGCAAAGGTTCCGAAATTCGAGAAAGGTGTGATACGCTTGACGGAAGAATGTTTGATCTTCTGGACGGACGCCGTAAGCCATGCGTTTTGCGACGAAGATCAGCACGAATGAGTTTCAAACATAGGACTAGTAATTGTTGGTGTGTTACTCTATGTAGCCGAGGGCTTGCAGACGCTCTTCGACCTTGGCCGACCTTCTTCGTCGGTGTAGCCGCTCGGGCGATCCTCCTGACGTGCCGGAGGCAGCGCCAGCTTTGCACAGGATGCTCCGCGAGGAACTCGGGCCGGAAGGCATTGGCCAAGCACACTGCCATCCATGTCTTCGGGGACGGGAACTCCGAGGAGATGGAGAATGGTGGGAGCAAGATCGATCAGATGCGCATTTTCGATTTCGACTCCGGTCTTCAAGGCCGGTGCGCGGGCGATCGAGAATGCCGTCAAGCCGGTGGGTGCCGCCCCATTCGGAAGTCTCGAGATGGCTTGTGTTCCCGAATGACAAGGGCCGGCTTGTCGGTATCTTCCGGGAAGCTGGGCTGCGTGGAGAAGAGGCTGTTTTCGCTCCACCAATCGAGCACGAGGTCAGCGCCCTCATTGGCGAAAATGGGCCGTGGAAAATCTCGTCGCGCCGGTAGACCCGGTTGATAACTGGCTTGCCGGTGCGCGGATCTTTCAGCTCGGCCAGTTTCGCGATGATGAAGTCTAACGAAGCCGTCGTAGTCCGGCCGGATCGACGGTGCCCTGAGGCTTTATCGCCTTTGAGGTTGATCCAAATGCTCGGCGGCGAAGCGAGCACTTCGCTGCAGTAAGCCTTGGTCCGGCTCCAATCGATGCTCGGTGAACGACGAATACGCCATTTCGCTCTTCTGCCTGAGCTTTGGAAAGAGCATGGCGAGGCGGCTCTTCTGGCGCGAAGTGAGTGTGCTGCGGCAGGAACGAGAACCCGACACCGCAAGACTTTCATGCCGAATGGTCCGAACGCCTGACGTGGCCTTTTCTCGTTGTAATGCAGAGGCCCAAGCTGCGCCAGGTAACGGTTGAGGTAGACCGTGCGGTCCACAACTGGGCCGCCGCCGTGGTCGGAAACCGACAAATACCGTCGGTATCCGTGCGGCAGCCGGTCGATGATCTGCCCGGCCGCGGCGTCGAGGCGCTCATAGACCTTGCGCACCGCGTCGCCGAACTTGGGCGCCAGCTTTGGATCATGGATGAAATGATCCTTATCCATGTGCTGCCAGAAGTAGTGCTGGACCGTGTCGATGGACATGAAGACGAACATCATCACGTCCTGTGGGATGGTTCTCCGAGCAGGTAGAGCGCGGCCTTCGTCCATTGCTTGTCCATGCTGCTCCATTTCGGCCAGCACCTGACTCGCGCCGCTCGTCGGTCGATCATCGCGCCGAGGAAGCGGAGATCCAGTTGATTTCGCCAAGATGGCTTGACCAACTCCTCTCGCAACGCAGGCGGATGGATGAACGGACTGCTCTCCGATGGCGTATCCATTCCGGAAATCTGGAATCCATTCAGAGGCTCAGGCGGATAGGTGAACGGAATATTCATCGTGCCGACAGAGTAGCCGGCGTCGTTCAAGAGCTTCCAGACGGTGGGCGAGCGGCGCGAGGTCGCGTTCGCGTAATTCATCGCGTAGCCGCCGTGCTCCGTTTCGACGAAATGGAAGATGCCGTGCTTGCCGGGATTCTTGCCCGTCATGAACGACGTCCAGGCTGGCGGAGTGATCGGCGGCAGAATGGACTCGAGCGTGCCCGAGACACCGGCTCTGCATCAGCTTCGCCAAATTCGGCATGCTGCCTTCCGCCATCCAGGGCCGGATGAGCGTCCAGGTCGCGGCGTCCAAGCCGATGACGACTACCTTTGGAACCTTCTTCATGTGAAGCGAGCAGGTTAGATGCCCTCGCAGGCCGCCGTAAAGTTATGACCGGAAATCACAGGCTGACGTCATTTGTAAACCCGCCAAGTCTGCATGCCGACGGGGTCGAATCGAAAATCGGTCACCGAAGTGCCAAGCGCGCTGCAGGCGCTCCCGAACGATGTGCCGCTTGTTGAACGGGCAATAAAGCAAGAGGTGGCCGCCGCCGCCGGCTCCGGTGATCTTGCCGCCGATCGCGCCGGCTTTGCGCGCCTCTTCGTAGAGCTCATCGATGCGCGGCGTGCGTGATGCCCTTGGCCATTTTCTTTTTCTGCAGCCAGCCCTCGTGCAGCATGTCGCCGAAGCGATCGAGGTCGCCCGCGAGCAACGCCTTTTTCATTTCGTAAGCGATCGCTTTCACCTGATCCATCGCCGCAAGCGGCTCCGCTTCCTTCTTCTTCGCGCTCTTCATCTGGCTGTCGATGATCGGCTGAGATTCGCGACTGCCCGTGAAGCAAAGAATGAGGTTGTATTCGAGCTCGTTGATCAGATATTCGCTCAGGCGCAGCGGCGTGACCACGACCTCTTCGCCGTTGAACTCCATGAAGTTGAAGCCGCCGAAGGCCGCTGCATATTGGTCCTGACGGCCGCCTTTGATTCCGACATCGTTGCGCTCGATGTCGTAGGCCAATTCGGCCATGCCCGTCGGAAGTGATGGGCAATCCGAGCAGCTCCCGAAAAAGACCGATCAACGCGACGGTAAAGGTCGAGGAACTACCGAGACCGGAGCCGGGCGGCGCGTCGGCATGGACGAAGAGGTCGAAACCGTCGGTGCGGAACTTTGTCGAGTTCGAAGCGCTTGAGCACCCCTTTGACGAGATCCATCTGGCCGTCGAACTGGAAGTGCTCCTCCTGGGTCCAATAGACAACCGTTCCGTAATCGAAGGAGCGAAAGCCGATCGAGCGTTCCGACTTCGGCACCAGCGTGCCGTAGACGTAGCGCGAGATCGTGGCGTTGAGCACACAACCGCCGCGCGTATCCGCATAGGGCGAGACATCGGTTCCTCCCCCGCCAAAGCTCAAGCGGAGCGGCGTGCGAGCGCGCACCATCTTGATCTGACTGAGGAAGTTCTTCGGTTGCGCGAGTCATCGTCCGACGAAAAGCGTGCTCGTTAGCTGCACGAGCGGTTTGCCCTCCATGTCTTGCTGGAATCGGCCAGCCCCAAGATCTCCAGAATCGTCGGCGCCACGTCCGTGATCTTTCGCGCCCGTCGATTTGACGCGGCACCGCGAGTCGCCTCCAGCGGGTCGCCACAAGATCATGCCGTTTTCGCGCGTGGTTCGCGCCGTCCGGGCCGGTGTCGTTTTCGAAGGTGTGCAATTTTCCGCCGCCGATCGTGCCGACGGACCGCCAGTAAAGATCGCCGAAATAAACGATCAGATCCGGCGCCACGCCGCGCACTTCCTTGTAGAGTTCTTCCGGACGATAAACCTGCGTGCCGATGTCACGCCCGTTTTCGTCCGGGATTGATTTCAGCCCGGCGATCAGCTCGTCGCGCACCTTTCTCGTAATCCTCCGGCGCGATCGTTCCTTCCGGTTCGCGGCCGGCGACGTTGAGAAAGACGCGGGCGTAATAGCCGCCGTCGCCCCACGCCTTCGTCCGTGGCCAATCGATCTTTACCTTTGAAAGCGGAACTGCGCTGGTCGGCTTTTCCTTCAGCGCCAGATAGCCATTGGCCATTAGCCATTCGTTAACACAGATGCCGCCGTCCATCCGCTTCGCCCCGTGATCGGAGACCACCAGAACATCCGTGTTGCTCATCGGCGAACTTCAAGCAGCTCGCCAATCTCGCGGTCGACTTCCTTGTAATAGTCGTGAATCGCGCTCTCCAGCTTGTTCCCCGGCTCGTAGAAGCGATGCGCCGGGTCCATGTTATCCCAGAGGGCGTGATGGATGCGGTCGGTGCCCATCTCCACCATGATGAAATAATCCCAGTCATCCTTGGCCAGAAGATGACGCGCGAGTTGAAAACGTTTGCGGGTCATCTCGTAAATGTCGGCCAGGATCTTCTCCTTGTTGCCGGAGCGGAAGTCGCGGACATCGAGGATGTATTCTCCGACGACGCGCTCGATCTCCTGCTTGAACTCCGGAGGATGAGTGTATTCGCAAGAAGTGTCCGGTGTCAGGAAATCAGTCACCATCGTGCCATTGAGCGGTTTTGGAGGATAAGTTCCCGGCACGCCGATGACGATGGAGCGCTTGCCCTTCCGCGAGAGAATTTCCCAAAGCCGGTCTTCCTTGATCGCAAGCGAGTTGGCGATCGAGTAGCGATCGTAGGAGTGATCGGCGCGATTGCGAAATCCGTAGACCCCGAGCCGGCCGGGGCTTTTCGAGGACATCATGACCGACCAGGCCGGGACGGTAATCGGCGGATCGCACGAACGGAGGTCGCCATGCATTCCGCTTTCGTAAAGCGACTTCAAGTTCGGCAGGTCATCGAGCCAACGGTCGAAAATCAACTCGGGCGCCGCGCAATCGAGCCCGATCACCATGACGCGGCGGCGCGAGCCATTGGTCGACGCAGGCGCAGTCTCGGCCGGGATTTCATCGGCAGATTGACGGGAGAAAAGGTCTTTTCAACATGGCGGCGTGAGCAGGCTGAAATTAGCAGATGCTGCGCCAATGGGCACACAGCGGAAAACGGCCCAAAATGCCGAGCGGGCAGGCGTCGGCAGCGGCATGCGCACTGATTTTTATCATCCATAGAAAATTGAGAGCCGCAACCGATCAGGAAATTGAACTCGTGGAAGGTAACCTTCCAAGTCCCTTTCCCGGTGTGCGCTCCGGAGGATGAGAAGCAAGAAATTGAAAGCAATTACATTGAACCTTTCCTTGTGCTGGCAAGTTTGTTCCTCTGGATTATCGTGTTGCCTCGCGCTTCGGTGATCTGACCCCGGCATTGCCATTCTGGATCGAGTCGAGGCATATGAAGCCTCGCACAATCAGCGTTGCCTCGCCCGGCTGAGCCGAACTTCGTTCCATCCCGGCCCGTTCCGCCTAACAACCGGCCGAAAGGTAGGACCGGAATGGCGCGCTTCCTAATCAGCAAAACAGCGATTGACTGCTGCGGCGGACCGACCCGACTTGCTCGACGCTCAGGCGACCGGCCAACACCGCCGATCCCCCTGCACCGAGTCATATCCGTTTTCTTGCTGAAACGAAGGCGCCTCCGCCAGCGCCGCCTCCGTGCGAAACAGCCCGGGCTGCTCATGGGTGACGTTGCGTAGCTGTCCCCAGAGCCGGAAAGAGCTCCCGGAACGCCTTCACGATCACGCGCAAATTTGCGCCGGACGGTTTCCCGGCCCGCCGTGGATAATGGCTCACTTTCACTTCGTGAATCCGCATTCCGAAGCTGTTCGCCTGCGCCAGGATTTCGGTATTGACCATCGCGCCAACGGAACGGATTTGCACCCGGTCGAAAACTGAGCGCTGGAAAATCTTAAACGCACAATCGATATCACGGACTTTCACCCGAGCACCATTCGGACGAGAGTCTTCCAACCCCAGGCGTTGATAAGACGATGTGGCGGATCCTGCCGTTTGGCGCGGTATCCGGTCACAATCTCGTAGTGGCCCGCCCACTCGATGAGGTTTTCGAGTTCCTGCAAATCGAACTGTCCATCCGAGTCGGTAAAGAAAATGTAGTCGTAGCGCGCCGCGAGAATCCCGCTTTTGAGCGCGGCCCCGTAACCGCGATTCTCCACGTGATGAATCGCCCGCACCTCCGGGTATTGTTCGGCGAGTTCATCGCACATCGGTGTCGTCGCGTCCCTGCTGCCATCGTTGACCAGGATGATTTCCCAGGTCTGCGCCAGTTTTGGAAGCACCAGCCGGGCTGCCTCCACGGTATACCGGATGTTAGCTTCCTCGTTGAAGGCCGGAAAGATCACCGAGAGCGTCACGGGAGGGTCGACTGTGATTCGCCACGAATCTTTGCGACTGTTCTCTGCGCCGGATAAGTCTCTCATGAGAATAAGTGGTAGATGCTGATTCCTGCTAGAGCTTATGAAGTTTTGGAATTTCTGTATACAGAATTCTGAATCTCGACGGCATTCCAAGCGCGTCCGATGCGTCGAAGCACGAATCACGCCGCTTTGTTTCGAGTAATCCAGAAACGCTGATTCCTCTGGCCCTGCGGCTAAAGCGATCAGCGCTCTTAAAGGATGGTCGCATAGTCACGCCCGAACCCGATTACTCGAATTCAGTTTTACGACAAATAACCTCCGGAAATCAAGCAAAATGAGGTCTCGGTCAGGTTGCGTGGCGATCCAGGGACATACAACGCGCTTCGGATAATCGGTTGCAACTCCGGTTTCCCGATTGTATCGGCAGCAAGATTTGCTCATCCAAATCTGGAGGAGAACCCATGTGCCGACGTTGCGAATCTTTTGCAGGAATCGATCCGCGCCTGCCTGCGACACCTTTGAGTCGTTGCAAGAGCTTGCCCAGCCGGTTACCCGGGCAGTTGATGCGATGGCGGAATGCCTCTGCGCGGGGCGGAAATTGCTGGTCTGCGGCAACGGCGGTAGCGCGGCGGACGGAGCCGATTTTTCGGCGGAGTTCGGTTGCCGCTTCGTGACGGATCGGCGGCCCTATCCGGCGCTCAACCTCGCGCAGGGCGGCAGCTTGATGAGCGCGATCGGCAACGATTACGGTTACGACGAAGTCTTCGCCCGGCAGGTCGCGGGACTTGGGCAAAACGGGCGACGTTCTGGTCGCCATCACGACGAGCGGCAACTCGAAGAATATCCTTCGCGCGCTTGGAAGAGGGAAATTCACGCGGCCTAACGACAGTGGCGTTGCTCGGTCGAGCGGCGGACCGGCGAAAGGAATGGCGGAAATCGAGCTCCTCGTGCGCAGCGAGACGACGGCGCGCATTCAGGAAGCGCACAAGTTCTTGCTCCATGTGATTTGCGGCCTGGTGGACGCGCGGCTGCCGAAGGCGTGACGATCGGCGGCCGATTCGCTAGTCGACGAGCAGATTTCGAATCGCTTCGTCCAGCCGCTCGAAGTTGATCGGCTTCGTGAGATGCTCGGAGAAACCGGCAGCGCGCGCCTGGCTGACGTCGTTTTCCATTCCGAATCCGCTCAGCGCGATCCCGCGCAGCGAGTTTGTCGCTCGCAGTTCCTTCATCAATTCGTAGCCGCTGCGATCGGGCAGGCCGATGTCGCTGATCAGCAGATCGAACTTCTCGCTGCTGCGCCTTCTCAATCGCCTGATCCGCGGTGTGGGCGAGGTGATCCGGTAGCCGCGGCGCTCCAGCAGCATCTTCATCCCGATGACAGGTGTCGTGATGATCGTCCACCACCAGGAGATGACCTCTTGCGTCGACGGGCTTTGCCTGATCCATCGTTAGGCGAACCAGGCCGGCGCGGATGGTTTCGTTGCCGCAGGCGCCGGCACGGTATTGAGAATGACGCTGAAAATCGAACCCTTGCCCGGGCCGGCGCTCTCGACGGAAAGCGTTCCGCCATGTGCCCGGACCATGGCCTTCGAAATCGCCAGCCCGAGGCCGAGGCCGCCGAATTTTCGCGTGATCGAGCTTTGACCCTGCTCGAAAGCGTTGAAGATTTTCTCGATCTTTTCCGCGTCCGATTCCAATTCCGCTGTCGATCGTCCGGATCGCGATGTGATCGTCGCTCAGGTTGGACGTTTCGACGACGATTTGTCCGCCGCTGCGGCGTGAATTTCACCGCCGTTCTTGATCAGGTTCCAAAAGACCTGCTGGAGCCGGGCCGGATCGCCGTTGACGTAATTCGTGTCTCCGCCCGAAGCCGGAACTCAAACTCGAGATTCTTCTGCAGAATGTCCTCGCGACAAATTTCGTAGGCGCGCTGCAGCGTTTCGTGAATCGAGGTGACTTCGAAGCTGAGCTGGAGCTTGCCTTTCGCGATTCGCGGTCACGTCGAGGAGGTCGTCGATCAAGCGCGCTTCCAGCTCCACGTTGCGCCGGATGACGGCGAGCGGCTGACGCAGTTCGGGATCGTCCGATGAGCGCGCTTCCAGCTCGCCCACCATCGCGATGACCGGCGAAAGCGGATTGCGCAACTCGTGCGAGAGCAAGGCCAGAAACTGGTCTTTCGCCGCATTGGCCGAAATCAATTCCTGGCGCAGGCGCACGTCGCGCGTCTTGTCTTCGACCAGGAATAAGCACACCTTGCACGGTCTGCTTGGAATCCTGCAGGCGCAGCAGATTCACGTTCACGAAGTTCGTTATGCCGGCGCGATCGATCAAGCGGTTGCTCGACGAGCTGAAAGGGCGTCCCAAAGGAGAGCACTTTCTCGATCGCCTCGGCCGGCGCGATGCTTGACGTCTTGGTAGGTCGCTTCGCGCAATCTCCTTTCCGGCGGCAGATTCCCAAACCGCCGCGCCATTTGCCCGAACGCTTCGTTTGCCTGGAGGAAACGCCGCGTCTCGGGATCGACCAGCGCAATGCCGCTCGGCATGTTGGCCAGGATCTTGTCGTTGAAGATAACTTCGCGCTCGATCCGTGCCGCCGCTTCTCTTTGCCGCCGGTAAAACTTTCCGGCCAGCCAGGCAATGATTCGCCGTCCCGACGATCAGCCAGCGTCGCGAGCACAGTCATTCTTTCGAGCAGATCGCGCGACTGGCTGATAGGCGACGGCGCGTGGCTGCTCGACCACCGTGATCCAGCCGGTCGGCTCAACGGGCGCGGAGGAATAGAGTTTTCCTCGCTGCTCGATGTGTCCGCTTTTGTCGGAGCGGATGTCGTTAATGAGCGCCTTCGTGGCGTTGGAAATCGGGCTCCGGATTCGCCTTGAAATCATCGCTGAAGAGCGCGGCGCCGTTCTGATCGACAATCTGACACTTCGCCTGGTCGGCGAAATCGATCGTGGAAAGCCGACGCCCGATGCGTTCGACCAGGACGGAAACACCGATGAAATCCGATCGTCGTCCCATCCGGTCCCCGGATCGCACTAACGAGATCGGTGGCGATGCCGATTGTCCGGCGAGCGCGGATGAACTGGCGAGACGTAGAACGCCTTGTGCCGTGCGCGCGGCGGCCAGCCACGATCCTCGAGATCCGATCGTCCAGCATCATCGCCGGATCGTCCGGCGGTACCGAGGCGATGAGACGGCCGTCTGCCGTCGTAATGAACATCCCGTCGATCCGCGGGTGCGTGAAATAGGTCTCCTGAAGCCACTTTTTCGCCGCCAGATCGGGATAGCGGGCGGTGAAGATCTTCGCGACCGGCGGGTAGGTTTGGTAATAATGCGACGATCTCGCCGCTGCGGGCAAGATCGTCGCCGACGAGATGCGCGATGAGTTGCACGAAAGTCTGGCGATCGCGCTGGATCTTCGATTCGAGCGTTTTGGTCAGGATCGTGTAGGAGACCACCAGCATCAGAATCGACGGCACCCAACCCGCGATCAGGATGGCGATGACGACATTGAGGCGCTCGAAGCGCCCGCGAGGCCTGCTCGCAGTTTGTCTTGCTCTTGCACGATGTTCGATCCGACTGCTCGGTCAGTTTTCGGCTGCTTCGTGGGCGAAGCAACCGGCGATTGCATGCCGGCGCAACTTCGCACCGCCAGCTTCGCCCAGCGCGCTGGCGGCAACCATCAATCGTCCATCTCAGCAAATTCAATTCGGATTGGGGCGCGCAGCGCTCGCTTCGCTGGGCTGAATTGCCGCGCCGAGACCCTCTCTCGCGCGCCGCTTCGCGGGGCGATTCTGACGCTCCGACGGAGATTTGATTTGACCCAACCCGCGGAAGCGGCATCATGTCGCCTCTGTGCGCCTTAACCAGCGGCACCGTCTAGTATTGTTATGGAAGGAAGCCTTGTGGATGTAGTCTGGACATTCTGTTACCTGAGTGTCCTCATCGGCCTCTCCGGTTACGGATTGCACCGGTATTTCATCGTTTACCTGTTCTTGAAAAACCGGAGGCGCGTGCCGCAGCCGCTCGCCGCATTTCGAGCAACTGCCGGTCATCACCGTGCAGTTGCCGCTCTTCAACGAAATCTATGTCGTCGAACGCCTGCTCAAATCGGTCAGCGAACTCGATTACCCGCGTGAGCGTCTGCAGATCCAGGTGCTCGACGATTCCACCGACGAGACCCGGCAGCTGACCGCCTCATGCGCGCAGAGCCTCGCCGAGCGCGGCTTCGACGTCGAGCTGATCCATCGAACCGATCGCGTCGGCTACAAGGCGGGCGCGCTCGAGGCAGGGTCTGGCGACCGCTCGCGGCGAATTTCGTTTGCATTCTCGACGCCGACTTTGTGCCGCAGCCAGCGTTGCTCAGATCGACCGTCCACTTTTTCACGGATCCGAAAGTCGGCATGATCCAGACGCGCTGGGGTCACATCAACCGCGGCTATTCCCTTCTCACCCGCGTGCAGGCGATGTTTCTCGATGGTCATCTGCTGCTCGAGCAAGTGCGCGCGCAGCCGGAGCGGGCGCTTTTTCAACTTTCAACGGCACGGCTGGTATTTGGCGCAAATCTTGCATCGCAGCAATCAGGCGGCTGGCAACACGACACCCTCACTGAAGACCTCGATCTTAGCTATCGCGCCCAGCTCGCCGGCTGGAAGTTCGTTTTCCTCACCGATGTCGTAACACCGGCGGAATTGCCTGTCGACATGAACGGGTTCAAATCACAACAGCATCGCTGGACGAAAGGCTCGATCCAGACATGCAAGAAATTGCTGCCCCGCATCTGGCGCAGTCGGCTGCCCGTTGCCGATCAAAATCGAGGCGACCGGCCATCTTGATTTCAAATTTCGCCTATCTCGCTGCTCGCCTGTCTCTGCGTGCTTCTGCATCCTTCGGCGGGCGGCCCGCAAAGTCGGCTGGCTGCGCATGTTTCTGCTCGACGTTCCGATTTTTCTCTACCGCTTCGCTCTCCGTGGCGGTCTTCTACATTTGCGCGCAGCGCGAACTACATCCGCGCACCTGGATGAAGGAAATTCTATTGCTGCCGGCGTTGATCGCGCTCGGCGTCGGTCTTTCGATCAACAACGCCCGCGCCGTGCTCGAGGCTGTCTTCAATCATCCGTTCGAATTCACGCGGACTCCGAAATACGGAATCGAAAACAAATCGACAGACCTGGCGATCATGCCGCTACATGCCGCTCAAATCAGCTCCTGCCGATCGTCGAAGTCGGTTTCGCGATTTACTTTCAGCTACATTGTCTGGTATGCCGTGGCCCACGAGCAGTATTTTACCTTGCCCTTCCTCGTCATGTTCCAATGCGGATTTCTTTACGTCGCTCTTTCCTCACTCGCCCAGTGGTGGCCTCGAATTAATTTCCCGCGCGCGCGGGAAGTTGCATTTCCTGCGTGACAAGCTGCACTGTCTCGCTAAACACAGCCGCCAATGTTTTTCCGCCTCAGCTTTCTAGCCTGCGTTTTTCTCGGTTCAGCGCGGCGTTGACTGGTTTGCCAGCGCCGATACCACCATTCCGCCTCGCGTCATTATCAGCGTGCGCGACCAGAAACTGATGGTGATCGATCATGGCCAGCGCGTCGCGGTTTATCCGGTCTCCACTTCAAAGTTCGGCCTCGGCGATCGTTGGGGCAGCATGGCGACGCCGTTAGGCTGGTTGCAAGTGGCTCGGAAAGATCGGCGACCATGCTCCCACCGGGAGCGGTCTTTCACAAACGCCGTTTCACCGGCGAAATTCTCCCGCCGAACGCCCCGGGCCGTGATCCGATCGTGACCCGCATCATCTGGCTGCGCGGCGCTCGAGCAGCTCAAACGCCAACGCCTTTAACCGCTGCATCTACATCCACGGCACGCCCGAGGAAAAGATCATCGGCAAGCCCGCCAGTTACGGCTGCGTCCGGATGTCCTCGAAGTGACGTCGCGGAAGTCTATGCACAGATTCAGATTGGCGCGCTCGTTAGGATCATTCCCGATTCGCTCCCCAACCTGCCGAAGCTGCAAGAGCAACCCAAGCCAGGTCATTTTCACCGCCGCGACTCCTCAGCAGACCGGCGGACCGCTGTCGATTCCGCCGCGGCCGGTAAATCGAGCGCCGCGGCGCAAGCACGTCTCCGTCGGCCGGCAACGCCGCACCTCGGCAGCGGCGCCTGACGAACGCGTCTTCCGAGCGGAGTGGACGCAGCGCAGACGGCGTAGTCGAGGGATCTCGCGCAACTTCCGGAAACCCTCGAATTCATCGCAGAACGGCTCCAAGTCCGATCTCAGGATCCTTCAATCCGGCTCTGCGCGCTCAGGATGTCCGCGACAATGTGGGCCGCAAATCTTTTGACCCCGTCCGGGCAGTTTCTATACTGCAAGTCTCCCTCGCAACATTTATCGGAGCATTTCATTATGGCACTCGCAGTTGGCACCAAAGCACCCTGATTTCACCCTTCCCACCAAGACCCCGGACGGACCGCGCCCGATCCGTCTAAGCGAAAACTTCGGCAGCAAGAATACCCTGCTGCTGTTCTTCCCGATGGCTTTCACCGGCACCTGCACCACGGAGATGTGCGTGCAGTCGGCAACGGTCTTGCGCGAGTATGGCGATCTCAACTGCGAGTCTACGGCATCAGCGGCGACAACCCATTTGCGCAGGAAGCGTGGGCGCAAAAGAAAAGATCAACGTCACGCTCCTGAGCGATTACGAGCACAAGGTCGCCAAGCAGCTACGGCGTGCGCCTACGAATCATTTCTTCCGCAGCTCGAATCTCGGCTTCGCTGGCGTCGCGAAACGCTCCGCTTTCCTCGTCGATCGCGGCGGCGTCATCCAGTATGCCGAAGTGCACGACGACGCACGCGAGCTGCCGATTTCGACCAGATCAAAGCGAAGCTCGCGGAGTTAACGTGAGACGGCCCTACCCGCCGTCGTCCCGAGCGAAGTCTGAGAAATCCTCGCGGCGTGACCTTCACGTCCGCCGGGAATCCAGACTCTCTCCGTGCTCGCCGAAATGACGAATCAATATGCCTAACGACTTCAGCGCTAGAAAATTCAACGCCGGCCATGGTCGCGACGCATCGCTTCATTCGCTGCCCGCGTCTTGGAGGAACAGGGCATCGGCACAATCTCACGGCTGCCGGTCAGCATCCGGATCGTGCTCGAATCGGTCCTGCGAAATTGCGACGGCAAAAAGGTTGGCCGCAAAGATGTCGAGAACGCTCGCCAACTGGAATGCGAAGTCGCCGGCGAACGAGGAAATCCCGTTCGTCGTCGCGCGGATTGTTCTCCAGGATTTCACCGGCGTCCCGCTGGTGGTCGATCTCGCGGCGATGCGCAGCGCGGTGCAGCGATTAGGCGGCGATCCGAAAATCATCGAGCCGCTCGTGCCGGTCGATCTCGTCGTCGATCACTCCGTGCAGGTCGATTTCGTCGGATCGGCCGCAGGCCTTGCGCTTGAACATGGACATGGAATTCAAGCGCAACCGCGAGCGCTACCAATTTCTGAAGTGGGGGCAGCAGGCGTTCAAGACCTTCGGCCTCGTGCCGCCGGGCATCGGCATCGTGCACCAGGTCAATCTCGAGTATCTCGCCAAGGGCGTGCTCGACATCAGCGACGGCGATCTCTTTTACCCGGACACGCTGGTCGGCACCGACTCGCACACGACGATGATCAACGGCCTCGGCGTCGTTGGCTGGGGCGTTGGCGGCATCGAAGCGGAAGCCGGCATGCTCGGCCAACCGGTTTATTTCCTCACGCCGGAAGTGGTCGGCGTGCACATGACCGGCGCAGCTGCGCGAAGGCGTCACCGCGACCGATCTCGCGCTGCACATCACCCAAATGCTGCGCGCGCAAAAAGTGGTCGGCAAGTTCGTCGAATTTTACGGCGACGGCGCCGCTTCGCTGCCGCTGCCGGATCGGGCCACGATTGGCAACATGTCGCCCGGAGTACGGCGCGACGATGGGTTATTTCCCGGTCGATGCCGAGTCGGTGAATTACCTGCGCGCGACCGGTCGCACCGACGAGCAATGCGCGGCCTTCGAGGATTATTTCCGCGCGCAAAAATGTTCGGCATGCCGCGCAAGGGCGAGATCGATTACAGCGTCGACCTCGAACTCGATCTTGGCGACGTGCAACCGAGCGTGGCCGGCCCGAAACGGCCGCAGGATCGGATCAACCTGCCGCGAGCTCGGAAGCGCATTTCGCTCTTTGCTGGTCAAACCATTGCCGGAAGGTGGCTACGGAAAGTCGCGTCGTCTGATCTCGAGCAAGCGTCATTTCGTTCATCTCAATGGCTCGCGCGCCCGAGACGGAGAAAATGGCTTCGACCGATCATCCAGGATCAGGGCATCGAGCCAGGCGACGAGCTCAACAAGGTCGAGATGGTCTCGAATCGGCCGACGCCGGACTGCGGGCAGCGAAATCGAGGCGGAAGAGCAGCGAAGTATTTCATCATGGCCAGAGCCGCATCGGCCACGGCAGCGTGCTCATCGCCGCGATCACCAGTTGCACGAATACGAGCAATCCGAGCGTGATGCTGGCGGCCGGTCTGCTGGCCAAGAAAGCGGTGCGAACGCGGCCTAACGATCGATCCGGCGGTGAAGACTTCGCTCGCGCCGGGCTCGCGTGTCGTTTCCGATTATTTGCAAAAGACCGGGCTGCAGAAATATCTCGATCAACTCGGATTCAACATCGTCGGCTACGGCTGCACCACCTGCATCGGCAACTCCGGGCCGCTTCATCCGAAGATCGAGAAGGCGATCAGCAGATTACGATCTGGTCGCGGCCTCGGTCCTGTCCGGCAACCGCAATTTCGAAGCGCGCGTGCATCAAAACATCAAGGCCAACTTTCCTCATGTCGCCGCCGCTGGTGGTCGCTTTCGCGCTCGCCGGGCGGGTCGATCTCGACCTGAACAAGGATCCGCTCGCGCAGGACAAGGAAGGCCGCGACGTTTTCCTGAAGGATCTCTGGCCGTCGTTAGGCGAAATCCGCGACATGATGCAATCCGCGCTGACCCCGGAGGTCTTTCGCAGACTCTATCGCGACTTCGCCGACCAAAATCCGAAGTGGAACGAGATCCCTCGCCCGACCGGCGAAGTCTATCGAATGGGATGAGAAGAGCGATTACATTCACGATCCGCCGTTCTTTGCCGATTTCTCGATGTCGCCCGGACGGATCGAGGATATCCGGGGCGCGCGTCCGTTAGGCATTTTCGGCGACTCGGTCACGACCGACCACATTTCGCCGGCCGGCGCGATCAAAGCGAACTCGCCGGCCGGCCATTACCTCGTCTCGCGCGGGATTAAGCCGGAGGATTTTAACAGCTACGGCAGCCGGCGCGGCAACGATCTCGTCATGACCCGCGGCACTTTCGCCAATGTCCGGATCAAGAACCTGATGGTGCCGGGAGTGGAAGGCGGTGTGACGAAATATTTCGGCGCCGACGCGCCGGCTGGCGAGCAGATGTCGATCTTTGACGCGGCGATGAAATACACCGAGACGAAAACGCCGCTCGTCATTCTGGCCGGGCACGAATACGGCACCGGCTCGAGCCGCGACTGGGCGGCGAAAGGGACGCGATTGTTAGGCGTGAAGGCGGTCGTGGCGGCGAGCTTCGAGCGGATTCACCGCTCCAATCTGGTCGGAATGGGCGTGCTGCCGCTGCAGTTCGTGGAGGGGACGAACGCGCAATCGTTAGGCTTGACGGCTCGGAAGTCTTCGCCGTGACAGACTTGTCGGACTCGATCCAGCCCGGGCAGACGCTGACCCTTGAGATCAAACGAGCCAATGGTGAAACGCGGTCGGTGCCGGTGAAGCTGCGCATCGATACGCCGATCGAGATCGATTATTACCGGCACGGCGGGATCCTGCCGTTTGTCCTGCGCGAGCTAGTCGAACGCCAACGGAGTTGAAGCGAGCTTGCTGCCGCACTTCGCGACGATCTGCGAGGCTCCGGCGATAAAAGCGGAGACGGGCGCGCGACCGAGTGGGATGCAACGAAGCCGGCCGTAAAGCGGGTGGCCTCGGATTGATCACCATCGCGCTCGATCGAGTACGACATGGGAAGCGGAAAGTGGCTCGCCGAAAAGCGTCGAGCGGCTCCTCGCGGGATGACGTTAGTCGTTAGGTGAACGCCTTAGCGCAGGAGCTTGTCCAGGGTTGGATCCGGCTGCGCGCCGAGGGCGAGCGCTTTTTGCAGTGGCGTCGCGCCAGTTCTTTCGCCGGCGGTTCTGAGGACGAGTAGATGACGGCGAGATTGAAATGAGCGTCGGCGTAATTCGGGATTTTCCTCGATCGCCGCGAGCATTTCCTTCTCCGCCGCTTCCTGCCAGCCCTTCTGGCTGGCGGTGATGCCGAGGTAGTTGTGCGCTGTCGCGCTCTTTGGATTGATCGCGAGCGATTGGGTCAGCTCGGAGAGCGCGTCGTCAAATTTGCTCTGTTGGTAATAAACGATCCCGAGCGTGGTATGGGCGAACTCGTCTTTCGGCGCGATGGCGATCGCTTTCTTGAGCGTCAGCTCGGCGGCTTTCAGCTTGCCGTTGCGGAAGAGGACAACACCCAGATTCGAGAGCGAGTAGAGATTGTTAGGGCTTTTCGTTAGGATTTCCTGATACTGCTTTTCCGCCTGCTTGAATTTTCCCCGGTCGAAGCTGGCTTTCGCCTCACGCGCGAGGGGCATGAGGTCAGGGGCAGGACCGGTTTGAAGGTCGTCTTGACCTCGGGGCCGATTGTATTTCCGTCTCCGGGCGCGATCGACTCGAGCGAGGCCTTTTCGGTTCGTCTCCGCGATCCTGGGTGAATTGCTAATCGTGATCGGAGTGGACGGCTTAGCCATCGTTAGGCTGGCTTTGACCGCGCCAGGCACCGTGTCGGAAATCGCCACCACCGGCGTCTTCAACAACGCCAGTTCTTCCGGGCTCAACTTGGTGATCGGTTCGGCGAGCAAATGGATTTGCTGATCGAGCACATCGGATTTGATCTTCAGCTTGTCGAACTCGGCGAGCATCAGCTTCTTGGCTTGCTCGCGCCGCGCTTCCTCCTGCCGCTCGCGGATCACGATCGCGCGCAACATCTGGTTTTCCTTGGTCAGGCGTTCTGTTTCCTCTGGCGTGGCTCCATTTAGTTTGGCGGTTGCGAGTTCGCCGCTGGCTTCATCAAGCTGGGCGCGCAGGTCGGCGATCATTTTTCCGAGTCCTGATTCGCTTTCTGACTCGCGACGAGCTGGTTGCGTAGTTTTTCGAGCTGCTGTTTTACGTCCTGCAATTCCTGCACTTTTCGTGGCCGATCGGCGCTGATTTCGCGGACGGTATTTTCCGCAGCTGCGAGCTTTCTGCTGAAGGCCCGCTATTTTCCGCCATCAGCGCCTGAACCCGCGCCTGCGCGTCGCCCGCGATCTTCAACTCGCGTAAGGCGTCATCGCGCTCGTGCTGCATCGTGTCGCGTTCCTGGGCCACACTCGGCGGCCTTGCTCCCGGGCGTCGGCCAATTTCGATTTGACCTCCTCGGTTTCCTTCTCCGCCGCGGTGCGCCCAGCTTCGGCCGCCTCGAGCGCTTTCTTCAGCTGCGTAATCTGACCTTGGAGCGCGACCGCCGCCTTCTGACCTCCGCTGCCGCTCGATTGAATTGACCTGGAGAGACTCCTGGGCTGCGAGTCAACTGGTCGCGCACCTCCTTTCGGCCTGGGATGTCTTGGCCAGGTCATCTTTCGCTTGTTCCAGTTCGGCGTTCGTTTGCTGCAGCTTGCTTGAGATCTCGGATTTCTCCTTTTGCGCTGTCGAGATTTCTTTGCGACTTCTTCAACTCTGTTTCCAGCGCCTGCGACACGTGCGCGCAGCTCCTCGGTCGCGTCCTGGATGGCAACCTGACTTCGACCGGGTTGGGACGCGCAGGCTGGAGAACCGATCTCCACACATCGGCTCCGGAGGAAGCGACGTTAGGCGGGGCGGCTTCCTCGATTTCGGTCGGCCCCGGTTGAGCGGTCGCGGCCAGGTCGGTCTGCGTTCGATCTTGCTCTGGACCCGCAGGATCGCCTCGCCGATTTTGCGGCTGCGATACTCGACGATCGCCGGCTGCCAGTCGCCGTTGTTTTTCTTCAACTCCTCGAGCATCGAACCGGCGAAACGGAATTTGGCGAGGGCCGGCTTGAAGTTGATTTTCCCGCTCGAGTTTCTCGCCCTGCTGCGCGGTCATGTAGGCTTTGAGAAAGACCTCCGAGGGATCGACCTCCTGAGCAAAGGAGCCGAGCGGCAGCGCGAAAAGCGCCAAGACGGGAAGGAGAAGCAGCCCGATTTTATTCATCCCAAGGACGGCGGAGGATAGCCGACGCTCCCAGTGCTTGCAATGCTCGCCGCGCACCGGACTGCTGCTTTGCCTTTGCAATTGAGCGCAGAAAAATTAGAGTCGCTGCGCGACGGTGGCCATAGCTCAATGGTAGAGCCCCAGATTGTGGTTCTGGCTGTTGCGGGTTCGAGTCCTGCTGGCCCACCCCCAATTCATGCGGCCGCCTTGTGGAAGCGAGTCTTGGATTTTCGTTCACCGAATCCGAGGGCCGCAGAGCGGCGCTCGCACGACGGCAGCCAAACAGGGGAGCATGAGTTTGAACCCGAGGGTTCCCGCGCTCGGGCGTAACAGAACAGGACGACTTTTTGGCAGTCGCTCTCCTTGGCGAGGAAGAGCTGCAAACAGCACAGTCCACGACCAGAAAAATTATTGGTTGGAGTGCGAGGATCATTGCCGCGCTGGATATAAGCGTTGATCTCCTCGCAAGCCCAACGGCGTTCCGAGGGGATGCACCACCGCCCGGGCGCGGCGTGGTCTCGCACGGTGAATCGAGTGAATTTGAAGAACGAATCTGGTTACTGGAGCGTAGACGGGCTCAGTCGCGCGGTTCCCATTCGACCAGCTGGAGTTGCGGACCGTCGCGGAAAAAGCGTGTGCGCCTCAAGGCGTAGTTCTTGCCTCTCCGCGAACGTTCGCTGGTTCGTTCCGGCTCACGGTCGTGGGTTCCTGATCTCGGGTCTGCATCCAGCACGAACAGGTGAACCATTTTTGAGAGCCCCCTGCGTGCTCGCGGCACCGGAGACCGGATCGAGATCCCGTCTTCCGTGGGACCGCGCCCGATTTGGGCTTGGTAAACGAAAGCACAATCGGATCATTGCTTTGCACGATGATCGTGGCGTAGAGGGCTGATCGTTCACCCCGGAGGCATCTATCGCTGTCATGGAAACCACATAGGTGCCTTCGCTTCGCTGAAGCTCACCAAACCGGGATAGCAATACGTAACTGAATCAGTAATACC
>ERZ1370068.2766-contig-1897_pt1 | contig 45033 bp, 77 predicted proteins | sample MGYA00561227_ERZ1370068 | MGnify/ENA primary metagenome ERZ1370068 (study PRJEB38410, sample SAMEA6850437) | metagenome | study: Metagenomic assessment of the ecological functions of the soil: analysis of the soil microbiota associated with the... | reverse complement strand
GTACTTCCAGTTCCGTTGCTCCGCGCCCTGATCGGCGACCCACGGCCTCGCCGAGGTCGAACCATCCAGTCGGGTCGCTTTGCTCAGCATCGTTTTCACAACCTCGGGATAGTTGAGCGGCGGCGCGGCCACGTCATCGAGTTTCTCGTCGACGGGCAGCTTCGGGTCGGCCTTGCGCTGTCGAGATAGCGATCACCTGCCAACTGCAACGATTGATAAGCGCAGGCAGGATGATGCCGGTAGGTCGTCCGGTGCATGGCACGTGCGGGCGACGAGTTTTTCGAGAGATCCTGTGGCGCCTGAGCGGGCGCACTCGTCGTCTACTGCGACCGCGAACGCCCTCGCCGTCGTCAGGTCAACCAGCGGAGCCGCCAGAACGCTGCGTCCGGGACCGAGGCGTGAGTGTGGTTCGTCATGCGTGCTCCATTTCAAGAGGCATTCATGCCACGGCCGGACCGGACACCTGCCAGCTCGGCGCGAACTATGGAGTTGCCGCCTGTCCGTCTCCCATTGGACCTTGGTCCAACGGCTCTGAGCAGGCGCACATCGACGGGACCACGAAAAAAACCCGGCAATAAAGCCGGGTTTCCTGTGACCTCCGATACGATGCTGTCACGCGAACTGCCGAAGGTCCTTCGAGAAGCGGGCCAGCGGCGGGATGCCGCTGCTTCGGCGCGCTTGCACCAGTCTTGCAGACGCTGCAGCAACTGCTCGCGCGAATCCGTCGAGCGTTCCCAGACCGATGCGAGTTCCTGGCGCATCGCATAGATTGTCGTGCGGCACCTTTGCTGCCGGCGAGCGCGTCTTCGAGCTTGGCCCGATCATAGTCAGCCAGCGTATTGGCGTCGCTGTGCAGCCAGCTTTCAGGCGGTGCATCGACTCGCTGTCCAGCGCACCCTTCGGAACGCTCGCGCAACGACGCCAGCTCGGTCCGGCACGTGGCCTTCAACGACGTCTGCGCGTAGCTGGTCAGCACCGCGTAACGACGCGGCTGATGACGGCCTGCAGCGTCTCGAGGTCAGGCGCCAGCTTGCCGGCTTCCATCTTGATCTTCGGCGCGACGCGACGCACTGGTGGCCGAGCCGGACCGCTTGCAGATCGGATGTACGCCCAGCCGATATCGATCTCGTACCACTTCGCCGAGAACTTGGCCGACGTGCCGTAGGCGTGGTGGTTGTTGTGCAGCTCTTCGCCGCCGATCAGGAAGCCCATCGGCACGATGTTCCGTGCTCGGCGTCCTCGCACGCGTAATTCCGGTAGCCCCAGTAGTGGCCGATGCCGTTGATGACGCCGGCTGCATTGACCGGGATCCAGGCATCTGAACCGCCCACATCGTGATGCCGATCGGCCCGAACAGGATCATGTCGATGATCAACATCACCGCGACGCCCTGCCACGAGAACTTCGAGTACAGGTTGCGCTCGATCCAGTCGTCCAGGTGCCAGTACCCGTACTTGTCCAGCGTCTCCTGGTTCTTCGACTCGGCGCGATACAGCTCCGGCCCTGACAGGACTTTCCTGATGCCGACGATGACCGGGCTATGCGGATCTTCAGCGGTTTCGACGCCGGGCATGGATGCTTCCGGTGGATCGCTGTCCACTCCTTGGTCACCATACCAGTAGTCAGCCAGAGCCAGAAACGGAAGAAATGGCTGACGGCCGGATGCAGGTCGAGCCCGGTGCGCCGAGTGCCGGTGCAGATAAATCGTCGACCGCGGCGATCGTTATGTGGGTGAGTGCCAGTGTCGCGCAGCGACATAGCCCCACCACGGCATATCCAATATCCCCATCAGCATGTTAGATTATCAATCTCTTTTGAAGTGTGACGGTCCGTTACTCCATCGGCTTCCGTCATACCCGGTTTTGAGTTCGGGTCGATTGGAGGGTTCGCTCTGGGAACCGCGGCTGAAAAATCCGTCACAGCCCTGCCTGTGCGGCGAGAGCACTGACAAGTCGCCGAGTTTTCAGCAGAAATCCCGATCTTTCCAAGCACTTCGCCGGCCGCAACCAGCCGGTAATCCGGGTGCTGCGACAAAAACTCGTTGACCACCATCTCGTTTTCCTCAGGCAAAACGCTGCACGGTGGCACGCTAGGCAATCCGGCCGCCGGACTTCGGCAGCCGGGATGCGAACGCCAGGATCGCGCGCTCGCCTGGCCTGCATCACCAAGCGACCGCCTCCGGCGTCTGGCGCCACTTCAGATCCGGATTCCTCAGTGTTCCTAGCCCACTGCACGGAGCGTCGATCAGGACGCCGTCGATTTTTCCGGCCAGCCGCTTGATGCGCGCATCGTTCTCGTGGGCGATAAGCTGGGGGATGGATGTTGGAAGTCAGAGCGTTTCAGTCGCGGTTTCAGGTTGGCGAAGCCGTTTTCCGAAGTGTCGAACGCGTATACCGCGGCCCTGGTTATGCATCAGCGCCCGCCGAGCAGCAACGTCTTGCCGCCGGCGCCGGCGCAAAAATCGACGACCATCGTATTGCGTTTGGGTTGCAGCACCAGCGGCCGCCGGAGCTGGCTGCCCTCGTCCTGGACCTCGATCTCGCCGCGTGCACGAACGCCGGCAGCTTGTTCACTGCCGGGCGGCCGTCGATGCGCAGCCCGAGTGGCGACATCGGCGTGACTGTGGTCCGATTCATGCCACTTCGATTAAGTTGCGCCTGAACGGCCTCGCGCTTCGCCCGCAGCGGATTGATCCGGATATCGAGCGGCGCCGGCGCTGCAGCCACGCGCGCGGTCATCGTGCTGCGTTCCTCGTCGCCCGCCAGACCTCGCCGAGGCGCTCCCAGAGCCAGTCCGGAACGTCGTGGGCCACCGCGGCAGGCAAGTCCGGCTTGCGACCCTTGAAGTGCTCGCAGCCATTGCGCCTCGCGCTCGGTCAGCAGCGGCGCGAGCTCGCGCACCGAATGCCCCTGGTCGCGGACCAGCACCGCGAGCGCCAGCAGCTGCGGCGCCTGCGTGTCGGCCAGCGCCTCAGCGAGCGCCGGCGCACGCAGCCATCCCGAACAATGCCTCGGCAATGACGCCGCGGTCGCGTGGCGCCGAGCTCCGGATGGGCGCGGAAGAACAGATGCAGGACTCTGTCGGCGGGGCTGTCGTGGAGGATTGCGCTTCTGCGATCGCCTCCGCGACCATGTCGATCTGTAACCGCGTGACGCATCGACGAGTCGGATTTGTTCTTCATTCTTCGACCTTTATCTCATTGATCGCACAGCGTCGCGAACCGCCCGCCGTTTTCGGCCTTGCCATGGATCCGCAGCCAGAGCGGCAGGTAGTGATAATCGGGCGACATCCACAACTCGATCCGCGGATTGCCGTCTTCGTAGTCGACCCGCCAGAGCTGGGCGGTGATGATTGCCCAGCGCCGTCTCTCGACGCGTTTCGTCGCTCAGCCGCCGGAACTGGTAGGTATCGACGGAGCGCGTGCCCGTCACCTGCACCGCAAGCTCGTTGGCTTTCGGCGGCCGATGAGTAGAACTGCATGATCACGCTGAGAGCCGGTCCTGGACCGTCCCCTCGATGCGGCACGATCTTGTTGTCCCGCAGATTGCATCACGCCGGCCTCCCAGTTGATACGTCGTCGCCTCGCGGCGATCGGCGCGATCCGCGCTCTTCGACATATTCGGACGGCTGCAGGCCCTCGGGGGTGATCGCGCCGCGCGACACGCCGGTGAATTCGCCGGTGAGCAGCAGCCGCGCCAGTCCCTCGCACGCGCCCCAGCACCGAAATCTCGTAGCGGTTGCCATCGTGGCGCAGGCTGAAGCCGCCGGTGCCGACCATGAAATTCTGGGCGCCGATGTACAGCGTTCCGACGAGGTCGAGTCCGCTTGGGCACCGCGATTGCTGGCGCGGGAGGCAGGGGTTCGTCGACCGACAGCCGCGAAGGTTCCGGCGGCGGCGCCGCGGACTCGGCAGACCGTGTCGATGCGTCGGCGGGCGGGGGTGGCGACTCCGCGCCAGTGCTTCGCGTGACGGGTCGTCCAGCGGCGGGCCTGCCGGTTGACCGTGGCTTCCGACCGGTGGGGCAGTGATTACCGGCGGTCGGGACCGCGCGGAGGCTTCGGCTTCGGCTTCGGCGTTTGGCGGGCGGCTTCGGTGGCGGCTGAACGACGGGCTGATATACCGGCGGCGGAGGCGGTTTCAGCACCGGCTCGCAACAGGCGGCGCGGATCCTCCGGCTCGTAATTTCGATAAAGATCCGACAGCCAGTCGACTGCACCACTGCCACCGAGCAGATGAAGCAGCAGCGATGCGCAGACAGCGCGAGCGCCAGCACACGCTTCGCGGCGCCGAATCGCTTCCGCGGCGGCAGCTGGCGCGTCAGCTGCGGGCAGGACGTATCGCGCGGAGAGACTGCTCAAAGCGCGCCCCCATCCTTGTCGGCGGCACCAGCCGCACCGGCAACAGCTGGTGATCGACGCCGAGCCAGATGTCAGAACGCCGTATCGCCGCCGGACAGGATCTTCGTGTAGTGGAGCGCCTTGAGTTCGCCGATCCCGGTACTGACTGGTTTCGGTGCCGACGAGGCGAAACGCGTATTGCGTGACATGGCGGCCGTCTGCCACCGCGATGCTGAATTCCGGCGGCGGAGTCCCGCGGGGCGAATGCGATCTGATACGGGAACGACAGCCGGTCCTGCGTGCGCGGGGCCAGCTGCAGGCGCGAGGACTGCACCTTGCGCATTGGTCAGCACCGACCTCGCGCGCCAGGCCAGTTGAAGTCCGCGCTGAGCTTGTAGTTGTCACCGCGCTGCTCGGTGAAGCTGCGCGGCGCGAGGCCTTCCGGCGCCGATCGCGCCGCGGCTTTCGCGGCGTATCGATTGCCCGCGCGGCGAGCAATCGCAACGACGCCGACGCCTTGCGCGCTGCTGGTCAGCTCGTATTCGCCGCCGGTCACCCGCAGGGTGTCGGTCATTTCGGCGAGCTGAAAGCCGCTGCGCGAAAAGCTCGTAGACGAGCGTCGTCGTCCCGGAAGGCGGTTGCGCCGATGCAGCGACGGCAACGGTCATCGCCAGCGCGCACGCAGCGCGCCGGGTGAGTAATTTGTAGAATCTGCTCAGGAAGTCATCGGGATTCGAGTCGCGGATCAGGCTCATAGTTCACCACTAACGCTGACCCGCTGTCCGTTGATGACCAGACGTTTGGCGCAAAACAGGCGCACGGCCTCCGGCAGTATCCGATGCTCTTCGGCAAGCACCCGCGCCGCCAGCGAGTCGGCGTTGTCGTCGTCGCGCACCGGGACGGCAGCCTGCGCGATGATCGGACCGTGGTCGAGCGCTTCGGTGCGACGAAATGCACCGTGCAACCGTGAATCTTCACGCCGGCATCGAGCGCGCGCCGATGCGTGTCGACGCCCGTGAACGCCGGCAGCAGCGACGGATGGATATTGATCATCCGGCCGCTGTAGCGCGCGACGAAAGCCCGGCGTCAGGATCCGCATGAACCCGGCCAGCACGACGAGGTGAGGGTGATAGCGATCGATCGTCGCGGCGAGCGCAGCGTCGAGATGCCTCGCGTGTCGCGAAATCCCGATGGGGGACGACGGCGGTCGCGACGCCGTGCGACTGCGCGATTTCCAGTCCGCGCGCATCTGCGCGATTGCTGATCACGGCAACGATCGTGCCGCCGAGATCCGCTTCGAGCAGCGCCGCCAGGTTGCTTGCCGCGACCGGAGATGAGGACGACGATGTTCATCGCTTCGCCGGTCATCGGGCGGCCCGAAGTTTCCTCGGCCCTCAGCTGACCTGGGTCTGCGCTTCATCGCCGCGGCGGCGCGCACCGCGCCGATCCGGATCACGGTTTCCCCGTCCGCAGCGAGCAGCGCCGTCGCGCGATCCACATCTTCGCCGGCCACGACAACGACCATCCCGATGCCGCAGTTGAACGTCCGTTGCATCTCGCTCTCGGCGACGTTGCCGCGCGCCTGCAGCCACGAGAAGATCGCAGGCCGCTGCCATGCTTTCGAATCGATCTGCGCGACCGTGTCGGCGGGAAACATCCGGTGGACGTTTTCGAGCAGCCCGCCGCCGGTGATGTGCGCCATGCCCTTGACCGGCAACTGCCGGGCAGAGCTTCAGCACGCGGCTTCACGTAGATGCGCGTCGGCTGCGAGCAGCAGTCGCCGAGCGTCGCGCCGTTCGAGATCGGCATGAGCCGCGCGAGATCGGCGCGCGCTGTTTCGAGGATCCTGCGGATCAGCGAGAAGCCGTTCGAATGCGGCCCGCTCGAGGCGAGGCCGAGCAGCGCGTCGCCCGGGCGCGATCGTCGTGCCGTCGATCGCCTCCGACTTCTCGACGACGCCCACCGCGAAGCCGGCGAGATCGTACTCGCCGCGGGATGAACGCGTCCGGATGCTCGGCCGTCTCGCCGCCGATCAGCGCGCAGCCCGCAAGCTCGCAGCCGCGCGCGATGCCCTTGATCACGTCGCGCGCGACGCGCGACGTCGAGCCGCTCGCAGACGTAATAGTCGAGGAAGAACAGCGGCTCGGCGCCCTGCACGAGAATGTCGTTGACGCTCATCGCGACGAGGTCGATGCCGATCGTGTCGTGGCGATTCAGTGCGAACGCGAGCTTGAGCTTGGTGCCGACGCCGTCGGTGCCCGCGACGAGCACCGGCTCGCGATAGCGCGCCGGCATCGCCACCAGCGCGCCGAAGCCGCCGATGCCGGCCAGCACCTCCGGGCGCATCGTGCGCCTGGCGAACAGCTTGATGGTCTCGACGCAGGCGATCGCCGGCATCGATATCGACGCCGGAATCGCGATACGACAAGCTTGTGGGAGAGCGCTCGGAGGACTGCATCGTTGAGGGTTGGCGCGGGAACCGGTAAAGTGTCGCGCTCTTGAGCCAAGCGTCCGGGCGCGTGACGGAACGCGAATTCTACTCGAAATGACCCCTCGATCCCGTGCTCGCGGCTGCAACCGACCCGCGTGCCGAGCCCGATGTTGTGCCGCAAGCCGTGCAGGTCGATGACCTCGAAGCGCTGGCGAGGTCGCGGCGGCCGTGACGCCGGTACGAACGCAGCCCCGTCGCCAGGCATCGCCTGGTGGGTGATCGGCGCCGCGCGCCTGGTGCTTGCGCTGCTGGTCTGGCTGCTTGGTCCGATCCTGTCGCCATTCCTGTTCGGGGCGATCCTCGCCTACATCGGGTCGCCGATGGTGAGCTGGTGCGCGCGGCACCGGATTCCGCGGGTGGTGGGCGCGCTGCTCGTCGTCGCGTTGATGGTCGCAGTGCTCGTGGCGCTGGTGCTGATCCTGGCGCCGATGGTGCAGACCGAAGCGGCGACGATTGCCAGGCGGTTGCCGGACCTGGTCGATCGCGATCAGCGACGGCGTGCGTACCCTGGTTGCAGGAGCCAGTTCGGCATCGACCTCCAATTCGACGCCGCGAGCGTCCGCGCGTTTGTCGCCGACAATGTCAGCGGCGTGCAGAACGTCGGCGTCTGGCTGCTCGGCTCGCTCAAGATCGGCGGCGTCGTCGCTGCTCGGATTTTCGCGAACCTGCTGCTGACGCCGGTCGTGATGTTTTATCTGCTCACCGATTGGGGACACTGGTGCGCAGGGTCGGCGCGCCCTGTTGCCGCGTCGCTGGGAAGCCTCGTCGCGGCAGATCGCGAGCGAAGTCGACAGCGTGCTCGCCGAGTATCTGCGCGGACAAGTCACGGTGATGGGACTCCTCGCGGTGTTCTATGCCGCCGCGTTGTGGCTTGCCGGACTGCAGTTCGCGATACCGATCGGCGTGCTGACCGGCGTTATTGATCTTCGTTCCGTACCTCGGGTTCGGAATCGGCCTCGTGCTCGCGATCGCTCGTCGCGTTGCTGCAGTTCGGAACGTTGAAAGGCGTGCTGATCATTCTGGGCGTCTACGGCGTCGGCCAGCTGGTGGAGAGCTTCGTGCTGACGCCGTGGCTCGTCGGTGAGCGGATCGGATTGCATCCGCTGGCGGTGATCTTCGCGCTGCTTGCGTTCGGCCAGCTCTTCGGCTTCACCGGCGTGCTGCTCGCCCTTCCAGCGAGCGCGGCGATCCTGGTGGCGCTTCGCCATATTCGCACCGCCTATACCGACAGCGCGCTCTATCTCGAATCCTGATTCGTCACGATGCCCGAGCAACTGATTTTCGAGTGGAGCGGGACGGCGCCGCCGCGCTTCGATAATTTTCTCGCCGGAGCAACGGCAGAAGTCGTCGCGCATCTGCGCGCACTGGCTGCCGGCGAGACCGATGAGACGTCGATCCTGGTGTGGGGCAACCGGGTAGCGGCAAGAGCCATCTGACGAGCGCAGTGGTTGCGGAGGCAGGTTCCACGGCACGCGTCGTTGCCTGCGACGACGAGAGCGACCGCGCTGCCGGAAACGATCGCGCCCCGAACACTGTTTGCGATCGAAGCCGTCGATACGCTTTCGCCAGGCGCTCAGGCCAGGCTATTCACGCTCTACAACGCCTGTCGCGCAAACGACGCCCGGATGCTGATGACCTCGCGCGTACCACCGAGTCTGGCGCCGCTGCGCGACGACTTGCGCACGCGGATCGGTTGGGGACTCGTGCTGGAACTGAAGCCGCTGATCGACGCCGACAAGCCGGCGGCGCTCGCCGCGGTATGCGCAGAGCCACGGGTTCCGACTGAGCCCCGAGGTGATCGCGTTCCTGCTCACGCACGTGCGGCGCGACATGGGCACGCTGCTGTCGATGCTGCGTGCGCTGGACCGCCATTCGCTCTCGACGAAGCGGCCGGTGACGATTCCGATGGTGCGCGAGCTGTTGCAGCCGGAGATGATGTTCGAGCCGCGTGCTTCCGGCAATGTCGGGGGCAACGTCGTGGACGAGCGCCGATGAGCGTTCAGTCGTCAGCACCGTCGCGACGGCTGTCGCTGTTCGATCTCGATAACACGCTGCTGGCCGGCGACAGCGATCACAGGTGGGGCCAGTTCATGGTCAGGCATCGGCTGGTCGATCCGGACGAATACGAGCGCCGTAACGCCGCGTTCTATGACGACTATCGTGCCGCGGCAAGCTCGACCAGATGGCGTACCTGGAATTCAGCCTCGCACCGCTACGCGCGCTATCCGCGCGACGAGCTCGACCGTTGGCACCGGCGCTTCATGGCCGAGACGATCCGAGCCGATGATGACGGCGAAGGGCAGGGCGCTGGTCGCCGGAACGGCGGGCGGCCGGCGATCTGGTTGCCATCGCCACCAGCACCAATGGCTTCATCACCGGCCCGATCGCGCGAGCCTACGGGGTCGAGCATCTGATCGCGACGGACCCGGAGATCGTCCGGCGGCCGCTACACCGGGCGCATCGTCGGAATTCCGGCATTTCGCGAAGGCAAGGTCGCGCTGGTCGATGCCTGGCTCAGGCGGCATGGTCGCGAGCGCGGACATTTCGCCGAAACGTGGTTCTACAGCGATTCGATCAATGACCTGCCGCTGCTGGAGGCCGTGACGCACCCGGTCGCGGTCGACCCGGATCAGGCATTGCTGAAGATTGCCGAAGAGCGCGACTGGACCGTCATCTCGTTGCGCGACTGACCTCGGGCTGCGTGCAGGTTCGGGAGTTGCGTGTCGTGCGTCAACCGGCACGCGGCGCATCGCGTTAAGGCCGACGACACGACATTGTGTCGTTCCACGCCAGGATCGCCAGTGGCATTTGTACCAGACGATTGTTGTACTTCTGCAAATCGATACAACCGCATCGGGCACGCGCTGAATCGGCGATATTGCATTGCAACAAAAAGCGCAATATAATCAGCAGGTTTACTCCAACCGTAAATCCGGCCGCCAAAGCACGTCGATGTCTGGCTGGTTCTTAAAACATCCATTGATTCACTCAAAAGGAAAACCTGAATGAGCAAAGTGCTTGCGTCCCTGATCGCCGCTGCGTTTGCAGCGGTTTCGTTGACCGCCGTTGCCGCGTCGCACACCGCCCCGGCTGCCGGTGCAACACCGGCTGCTGCCACGGACTAAGGCTGCCACGCGACAAGGCTGCTGCGGACAACGGCAAAGGCTGACAAGAAGGCGGCGGACAAGAAGGCAAAGGCTGACAAGAAGGCCGCAAGAAGGCGAAAAACCAAGCGCACCATGAAGCAACCAAGCAGACCGAAGCCCGTCAAGCAATAATTCTTTTTCAGGCTGAAGCAGGGCAGGGCGATTCGCCCTGCTCTTTTTCGTTTCGACCGCGCAGGCCGTAGAATAGCGACATGACCCAAGCAACGCATCGTCGTCGGCCTGTCCGGCGGCGTCGATTCGTCGGTCGCCGCCTGGCTGCTGAAGCAGCAGGGCTACGACGTCGTCGGCGTCTTCATGAAGAACTGGGAGGACGACGACGACCGACGAGTACTGCTCGTCGCGCGAGGACCTGGGTCGATGCGGCCAGCGTCGCCGACGTCATCGGCATCGAGATCGAAGCAGGTCAACTTCGCGGCCGAATACCGCGAGCGCGTGTTCGCGCATTTCCTGCGCCGAGTACCGAGGCCGGCCGCACGCCGAATCCCGACGTGCTGTGCAACAGCGAGATCAAGTTCCGCGCGTTCCTCGACCATGCGCTCCGGCTCGGCGCCGATCGGATCGCGACCGGTCACTACGCCGGCGTCCGCGAGGTCGACGGGCTGTATCAGTTGCTGAAGGCGTGAAGACGGCACCAAGGACCAGAGCTACTTCCTGCACCGGCTGAACCAGCAGCAGTTGTCGAAGACGCTGTTCCCGCTGGCGAAGCTGACCAAGCGCGAGGTGCGCGCGATTGCCGAGCGCGAGAAGCATCCCGACGTTCGCAGAAGAAGGACAGCACCGGGATCTGCTTCATCGGCGAGCGGCCGTTCCGCGAGTTCCTCGAGCGCTATCTCCCAGGACGCCGGGCGTAGCGCGACGCCCGAGGGCAAGGTGGTCGGCGAGCACCAGGGCGTCGCGTACTACACGATCGGCCAGCGCAACGGACTGAAGATCGGCGGACAGGCCGAAGGCGACGGATCGCCGTGGTTCGTCGCGGCGAAGAATCCGCAGACGAACGAGGCTGACCGGTCGTCCAGGGGCACGACCATCCGCTGTTGCTGCGCGACTCGATCGAGATCGCCGGTACGCACTGGATCGCCGGTATCGATCCGCACACGAACTTGGGTCTACGCGGCGAAGACGCGCTATCGGCAGGAGGATGCGCCGTGCAGCCTCGGCTGGCTGCGCGGCGATCGCGGCATCGATCGAGTTCGCCGAGCTGCAGTGGGCGACGACGCCCGGTCAGTACGCGGTCGTCTACGAATCGAAGGTGTGCCTGGGCGGCGGCGTCATTGTTTGAGCCGAAATATCAGTTCGCAAGCGACAACACGGCCGGCGTATGTCCCGAAGCGTGGGACGCGATGCAGGCTGCGAACACAGGCTATGTCGCGTCGTACGGTGAAGACCCGCATACGCTCAGAAGCGAGCGATCTTTTCCGCAAGGTGTTCAGAAACCGATTGCGACGTCTAGCTTCGTGTTCAACGGCACTTCGGCGAACTCGCTTGCGCTCGCATCGCTCTGCCAGTCGTATCACAGCGTGATCTGCCACGACTCCGCGCACGTCGAGACCGACGAATGCGGCGCACCCGAGTTCTTCTCGAACGGCACCAAGCTGCTCACCGCCGTCGGAGCGCACGGCAAGCTCGATTTGTTCGAGGTGGAGCGGATCATCACGCGCCGCAACGACGTCCACTACCCGAAGCCGCGCGTCATCAGCATCACGCAGGCGACCGAAAGCGGCACGGTCTATCGCGTCGATGAAATACAGGGTCTCGCGCACCTCGCGCGCACGCTTTACAGGATGCACATCCATTGGATGGCGCCCGCTTTGCCAACGCGGTCGCGTCATCGAGGTGCCGCGCCGAAGGCGCTGACCTGGCAGTCCGGCGTCGACGTGCTGTGCTTCGGCGGCACGAAGAACGGGATGGCGGTCGGCGAGGCCGTCGTTTTCTTCAACCGCGGGTTGTCCGACGAATTCGAGTATCGCTGCAAGCAGGCGCGGCCAGCTCGCATCCAAGATGCGTTTCCTCGCTGCACCGTGGGCCGCGATGCTGAAGGACGGCGTGTGGCTGCGTTATGCCCTGCATGCGAATGCGCTGGCGCGCCGGCTCGGCGACGAGTTGCAGCGCATTCCCGAGCGTGCGGCTGTTGCACCCGGTGGAGGCGAGCGGCGTGTTCGCCGAAATGCCGGACCGCTATCACGAGGGCTGAATGGACCGCGGCTGGCGCTACTACCAGTTCATCGGCGGCGGCGCGCGGCTGATGTGCTCGTGGAAGACGACCAGAAGCCGATGTCGCGGAGCTCGTCCGCGACTTGCCGGGAAAGTGGCGGCGGCTTCCTGACTGTCATCCCCGCGCAGGCGGAGCGATCCGGAGGACAGCTGCGTCGACGACGCTGGATTCCCCGCTCCCGCGGGAATGACAGGTGATTCTGTGGAAAATGACTGGTCAGTGCGAGCGGAAGCGTTCCCTGCCGGGATGCTTGCGCTTCAGAACATTCTGTGGCGGCGGGAGCGGACAGCGTCGTGAATCGCGGAGAACGCGCACGGCGGGTTGTGCGCCTTGTTGAAGTCGATCACCGTCTTGCCGTTCACCGGAACCGCGACTTCGAGAAATCGTCCTGACGGATACGTCGTCTTTTCGCCGGTGCGATCGCTGAAAATGATGAACAGCGGCTCGCCCGGCTCATCGATCAGCGCGTCGAGTCGATACGCCTTTCCGTTCAGCTTGAATTCCAGGTAGCCTGCGACATTTTCCTCGGAGGTCTCCCCGAGCACGTTGACGATGTCGATTCTTCTTGCCCTGATAGGGGACGAATTTCGCATCGACCCTCGGTGCAGGATTCACGTCGTACCAGAATCCGGCCGGCAAAATTCTTCCGCACGTCGCTTTCCTGGTCGGCGACGCGCAGGATGTAGCGATCGCCCTTGACGTCATCGCGTTTGATCACATGGAACGAAAGCCGGCCGAGATAGACCCAGTCGCGCCCCTCGAGATCGGTCTTCAGCGTGCGCTCGGTGAACCCGAGCGCGTGTCGCTGCGTGCGTTGAACATCTCGACGCCGGGGCGAGCTTCAGCGTGACCTTGTCCGCACCGACATTGATCGTTCCGAGATGCTCCGGCGCGATGCCCGGTGCGAGGACGATCCGGTTGTCCTTGCCGGTGCCGACCGTGTTATCGCCGGGCGACAGTGTCGTGCCGCCCCGCGAGCGTAAGCCAGCCGTTATCGGAACGCAGCGATTTTTCGACTTTCGCGCGCCATGCCTCGATCTCCGGCTTGTAACCGGGATCGACGGCAGCATGCGCGAGCGGCAGCGCGATGGCCGTTGCGAAGACGCAGGCGACGATGCGTGAGTTCAAGCGCGACATGGTTGAATCTGAACGAAATCCGATGGCCTATTTTAGCGCACGGATTCGGCAAACCCATCGTCGCTTGGCCATCGTTGATTGCGTTCAAGTCACAGGCCGGGTGAGATAGTATCGTCGTTGCGACTGTGAGGAACGACCCGTTTCACCCTCACCCGTTCGAGGTCAAAGACGACTATTCTCTGGGAGGTTTCCATGCTCCACATGGTCAATACCACCACGGCGAGCGCAGTTCTGGCGTTGGCACTGGCCTTGAGCGCCATCTCGGTGCGTGCGCAAAGCGCCGCAATCTCTTCCGTCGCGCCACCGTCAGCCATTTACGGCCTGGAGCCGTTGGGCCGACCGCAAGAGATCAAGCAAGTCGAGCCGCTGGTGGACTGGCTGCCCATCTGGGGAAAGGAAGCCCGCGAGAAGGGCTTCGACCTGCCGTTGCCGTTCGGTATTGGCCTGACCTACACCTACATCAAGCAGAACATGGTGGTGTCCAACGTGACGATTGAGGGCAAGCCGCTGGGCGTTGTCTTCCGCGACGCGGGGACCATAACGAACACGGGAGTCATTCGCGGTGACGCGCGTGGCTGTTTCCGTTCCTCAATGTCTATGTGCTGGTCGGGCAGACGGAGGGCGTCACGCGGCCAGCGGTGGTTTTCCCAACGGAGAAGTTCTGCAATCCGACGTGCACTACAGCCGGTTGAGCTACGGAGGCGGGCGCCACCGTCGCGGCTGGTTACAAAGCCTATTTCGCGACCATCGATACGAACTGGACGACCGGCCCCCTTGTTTCCTCAGCAGGCGGACAGATCAGCGATGAGCCCATTCAATCAATCACCGTCACACCGCGTATCGGCACACTATTCAGCTCGGGTCAGTTCGGGACAGGCGCGCTGTATGTCGGCGCCATGTACATTCTCGCCACCTCGGAGATCCACAGCGTAATCGACCTGCGCGGGCATCCGGCTCTGGTCGCGCTCGTCCGGCGGCGACTCGCTCAATGTCGAGTGCCCGCGTGTCGCCTCGGGACAAGTGGAATTATCTGATCGGCGGGAACTGGCAACCCGACAAACGCTGGTCCATCACTGCCGAGGTTGGCGGCGCATCGCGGATCGGGTCCAGTTCATCAGTTCGGTGATGTGGCGCTTTTGAAGCGCTTCAGGACGGTTCCGCTAGAACGGGATGTCGTCGTCGAAGTCATCGGGTTCTTCTTCTTCGCCGGTGCGCCACCGCTGCTGCCGCGTGAACCGCCGCCGCTTCCAGCTCCGCCGCCCGAGCGCGCAGGACGATCGTCACCAATCCCGCCGTCGCGATCGGGCGGCTCGCCGCTGCCCTGCCGCGAGCCGAGCATCTTCATCTCGCTCGCGACGATGTCGGTCGAATAGCGCTTCTGGCCATCTTTCTCGTACTCGCGATACTCGATGCGGCCTCTCGAGGTAGACCTGACTGCCCTTCTTGAGGTACTCGGCAGCGATCTCCGCGAGCCGGCGATACAGCGTGACGCGATGCCACTCAGGTCTTTTCCTGCTTCTCGCCGCTCTTGTCCTTCCAGGTTTCGGTGGTGGCGACCGAGATGTTGACGACCGCGTCGCCGTTGGGAAAGGTACCGGGATTCAGGGTCGCGGCCAAGGTTGCCGATCAGGATGACTTTGTTCAGTGAGGCCATGAAGGACTCCTTGTTATCAATTCACAATTATATCGCCGTAGCTGGTTTGCCCAGTCCTGTCGATACCTCAAGGCAACCACTCCGACGCGCGAACGGGCAGGTTGCCGACGATCAGTGGGCTGGACGCCGCAGCGCCGATTACGCCTGTAAAGCTTGCGGCAGCGATCTTTACGCCACCTGGCGCAGTGGGAATCCCGCTCCCGATCGGGTAAAATAACCGGTTAGCCTTTTTCCAGCGCGGTCCCGGAGATCCCGGTGCCGACGGGGCGTTGGGACGGCGCAGCATTTCCTGATCGAGAGAATGGAATACATACGAGTCCGCGGTGCGCGCACGCACAATCTCAAGAACGTCAACCTCGATCTCCCGCGCAACCGGCTGATCGTCATCACCGGGCTTGTCCGGCTCGGGCAAAGTCGTCGCTCGGCTTTCGACACGCTCTACGCCGAAGGGCAGCGGCGCTACGTCGAATCGCTGTCGGCGTACGCGCGGCAATTCCTGCAGCTGATGGAGAAGCCCGACGTCGACCTGATCGAAGGTCTGTCGCCGGCGATCTCGATCGAGCAGAAGGCGACCAGTCGCACAACCCGCGCTCGACGGTCGGCACCGTCACCGAGATCCACGACTACCTGCGGCTGCTCTACGCGCGAGTCGGCGATCCGTACTGCCCGAACCATCCGGAGATCAGAAGCTCGACGCGCATGACGATCTCGCAGATGGTCGATGCGACGCTCGCGTCTGCCGCGCCGACACGCGGCTGATGATCCTGCGCGCCGGTGGTCGTCAATCGCAAGGGCGAGCATGCTCGAGCTGTTCGTCGAGCTGCGCGCGAAGGGCTTCGTGCGCGTGCGCGTCGACGGCAAGGTGCTACGAGATCGACGCCGTCGCCGAAGCTCGCGAAGACGACGAAGCACACCGATCGAGGTCGTCGTCGACCGGCTGCAAGTGTCGTCCCGAATTCAAGCAGCGGCTCGCCGAATCGTACGAGACCGCGCTGCGCGACGGCGACGGCCGCGCGATCGCGGTCGAGATGGGCGACGACAAGGCTCGGGCGAGGAGCATCTGTTCTCCGCCGAAGTTCGCGTGCCCGATCTGCAACTACTCGCTGCAGGAGCTCGAGCCGCGCCTCTTCTCGTTCAACAACCCGATGGGCGCGTGCCCGCGCTGCGACGGCCTCGGCGTCGATCAGCTTCTTCGATCCGAAGCGCGTCGTCGCGTTTCCGCAGCATGCGCCTCGCGTCCGGCGCGATCAAGGGCTGGGACCGGCGCAACCAGTTCTACTTCCAGATGCTGCAGAGCCTCGGCGAAGCATGTACGGCTTCGACCTCGAGCGAGCCGTTCGCGAAGCTGCCCGAGCGAGATGCAGCCGATGCGATCCTCTACGGCAGCGGCGACGAGAAGATCGCGTTCACGTACCTGTCAGCGAGCGCGGCCGGCCGACGCGTCCGCGAGCACGCGTTCGAGGGCATCATCCCGAACCTCGAGCGCCGTTATCGCGAGACCGATTCGATGATGGTGCGCGAGGAGCTGGCGAAGTACCTGAACAACAAGCCGTGCCCCGAATGCGACGGCACGCGGCTGCAGCGCGAGGCGCGGCACGTCAAGGTCGGCCCGCCGGAGACGCAGCGCGACGATCTTCGAGGTGTCGCGATGGCCGCTGAAGGAAACGCCGGCGTTCTTCGCCGCGCTGTCGCTCGACCGGCCAGAAGGCGGCAGATCGCCGACAAGATCGTCAAGGAGATCGTCAGCCGCGCTGCAGTTCCTGAACAACGTCGGCCTCGACTATCTGTCGCTCGACCGCTCGGCCGAAACGCTGTCCGGCGGCGAGGCGCAGCGGATCCGGCTCGCGTCGCAGATCGGCTCCGGGCCTCACCGGCGTGATGTACGTGCTCGACGAGCCGTCGATCGGCCTGCATCAGCGCGACAACGACCGGCTGCTGACGACGCTGAAGCACCTGCGCGACCTGGGCAACAGCGTGCATCGTCGTCGAGCACGACGAGGACGCGATCCACGTCGCCGACCACGTCGATCGACATGGGGCCGGGCGCCGGCGAGCACGGCGGACAGGTCGTCGCGCAGGGCACGCCCGACGGACATCCGTCGCGTCGCGCGCACTCGCTGACCGGGCCAGTACCTGGCGGGCGAGCGGCAGATCCCGATTCCCGCGCGGCGCCACAGGCCGCATGCCGAAGCAGATGCTGAAGGTCGCGGGCGCCACTGGCAACAACCTGAAGAACGTCACGCTCGACCTGCCGGTCGGGCCTGTTCGTCTGCGTGACCGGCGTGTCGGGTTCGGGCAAGTCGACGCTGATCAACGACACGCTCTACCACGCGGTCGCGCGCCACCTGTACGGCAGCGCCGGAGCCGGCGCCGCTACGAGGAGATCGACGGGCTCGAGCACTTCGACAAGGTGATCAGCGTCGACCAGAGCCCGATCGGCCGCACGCCGCGCTCGAATCCCGGCGACCTACACCGGGCTTGTTCACGCCGATCCGCGAGCTCTTCGCGCAGGTCAAGGAGGCGCGCGAGCGCGGCTACGGGCCGGGGCGCTTCTCGTTCAACGTCAAGGGCGGGCGCTGCGAGGCGTGCCAGGGCGACGGCCTGATCAAGGTCGAGATGCACTTCCTGCCCGACGTCTACGTTCCGTGCGACGTCTGCCACGGCCAGCGCTACAACCGCGAGACGCTCGAGGTCCAGCTACAAGGGCAAGAACATCCACGACGTGCTGGCGATGACGGTCGAGCAGGCGTACGCGTTCTTCGAGCCGGTGCCGGTCGTCGCGCGCAAGCTGCAGACGCTGCTCGACGTCGGCCTCGGCTACATCACGCTCGGCCAGTCGGCGACGACGCTCTCGGGCGGCGAGGCGCAGCGCGTGAAGCTCGCGCTCGAGCTGTCGAAGCGCGACACCGGGCGCACGCTCTACATCCTCGACGAGCCGACGACGGGCCTGCACTTCCACGACATCGAGCTGCTGCTCGACCGTGCTGCACCGCCTGCGCGACCACGGCAACACCGTCGTCGTCATCGAGCACAACCTCGACGTGATCAAGACTGCCGACTGGGTCGTCGATCTCGGTCCCGAGGGCGGCGACGGCGGCGGGCGGATCATCGTCGAAGGCACGCCCGAAGTCATCTCGGCGAACAAGTTCAGTCATACGGGGCGGTATCTGCGCGAGGCGCTTGCGACGCGTGCCCCGACGCGAACCGCGAAGCGTGCGTAACGCGTAACGATGGCCGCCGCCGATCTGCAACGGCCGTTCGATACGGCGGTCGTCATCCAGACGCTGCTGCGGCCGTCGCTGGTGCAGGCCGTGCGTTCGGTGTTCGCGCAGCGAAAGCCCGCCAATTTGCGGCGGGCTCGCGTGCAGTTCGAGTGCGAAAAGAGCCCGCCGTTGCGGCGGGCTGAGCACCTTCAGGGGTATCAGTTGACGGTCAAGCGTTTCGCGCTTGGAGCTTGCTTCGGCAGCGTCAGTTGCAGCACGCCGTCGACATGCTTCGGCTTCGGCCCTGGTCGCATCGACAGCCGCCGGCAGGCGGATCGAGCGCGACACTTCGCCGTTCACGCGCTCGGTGCGAAGAACCTTCGCATCGGCGGTGACTTCACGCTTGTATTCGGTGCTGATCGTCACCACGTCGTCGTGGATCTCGACCTGGATCTGGTCCTTGGCGATGCCAGGCAGGTCGGCACGAACGAGAAACGCTTCATTGGTTTCTTCGACGTCGAGACGGATCGCGGAAACTTGCGAGGGCACGTCACTGAAAAGCTTGGTTGATCGAACGGATCGTTGAACAGCGCGCGCGGCAGCGCGTAGCCGTTGGTTCTAATGAAAGCGGACATTTGCTTCCTCTCTGTAAAGTGGGTTCCGTCAGCGCCGGACTGAAGCCCGTCGCCCGGGGGTAGTCGATATCTGGAGGCGCGAAAACCGGATTTCAAGAGGTCATCTTTCAAGGCGGATCCGGCGGTGCCCGGCCCCGCCGCCATTGGATTTTCTGTCATGATTCCGACTCCGTCCGACGGGCTCGCCTGACCTTCATGAGCGCCTCTCCGACACCGCCAAGCCGTGACCGCTACAACGCGGCCGAGCGCCTGCTCGAGCCCAATCTCGCCGTCCGCAGCGACAAGCTCGCTTACATCGACGACGCCGGCAGCTATACGTACGCCGATCTGGCGGACCGGGTGAACCGCTGCGCGAATGCACTGACCGGCCTCGGGATCGCGCGCGAGCAGCGGGTGCTGCTGGCGCTGTACGACACGATCGATTTCCCGACCGCCTTTCTGGGTGCGATCAAGGCCGGCATCATTCCGGTCGCCGTCAATACGCTGCTGACGACCAACGATTACGAGTACATGCTGCGCGATTCGCGCGCCGTGGCGCTGATCGTCTCCGAAGGCGTGTTGCCGGTGTTTGCCGCTGCTGGCAAGTCTTCCCGATCTGCGGCACGTCATCGTCAGCGGCGCCGCGGGCAGAGCGGCAGGCTTCGCTCGCCGATCTGATGGCAAGGAGCGCCGGCGATTTCACGGCGGTCGCCACGTGCGCCGACGAGGCGTGCTTCTGGCTCTATTCCGTCGGGATCGACCGGCGCGCCGAAGGGCACGGTGCACATCCATTCGCAGTCTCGAAGCGACCGCCGAGCTCTATGGGAAGCCCGTGCTGGGCATCCACGAATCGGACGTCGCGTTTTCGGCGCCCGAAGCTGTTCTTCGCGTACGGGTTCGGCAACGGCCTGACCGTTTCCGCTGTCGGTCGGCGCGACGACGATCCTGATGGCCGAACGGCCCACACCGGCTGCGGTCTTCAGGCGGCTCCGGCAGCACCGCCCGACATTCTTCTTTGGCGTCCCGACGATGTATGCCGCGATGCTCGCGTCACCCGACCTCCCGGCGCGCGACGAGCTGAACGCTGCGCCGCTGCGTTTCGGCCGGCGAGGCGCTGCCCGAGGAGCTCGGCGACGCCGCTGGAGCGACCACTACGGCGTCGATATCCTCGACGGCATCGGTTCGACCGAGATGCTGCATATCTTCCTCTCCAACCGCCCGGCGACGTTCGCTACGGCACGACGGGCAAGCCCGTCCCGGCTATCGACATCAAGCTCGACCGACGATGCCGGCAAGTCCGGTCGCCGCCGGCGAACATCGGTGACGCTCTGGATCGCGCGGTCCGATCGGCGCGCGAAGGACTAGCTGGAACCAGCGCGAGAAGATCGCGCAACACGTTCCAGGGCTGGTGGACCCGCAGCGGCGACAAGTACATCGAGTCGACGCCGACGGCTACTACGTGTACGCGGGGCGCAGCGACGACATGCTGAAGGTTGGCGGCAACCACGTGTCGCCGGTCGAAGTCGAGGCGGCGCTGATCACGCATCGCGCGGTGCTCGAGGCGGGGCGTCGTCGGTCACGACGACGAAGCGAGGCTGGTCCGAGCCGAAGGCGTTCGTCGTGCTCGAAGCAGGGGCTTCACGCGCCTCGCCCGAGCTCGCCGAGGATCTGCAGGCGCACGTGAAGGCGAAGCTCGCGCCTGTACAAGTATCCGCGCTGGATCGAGTTCATCGACGAACTGCCCAAGACGGCGACCGGGGAAAATCCAGCGCTTCAAATTAGCGCTTGTTGGGGTGAACTCCGTCATCTAACCCGATCTGAGAGGCGTTCCAGCCGATGGTCTGGCACGAGCTTTGTGAACTTTGGGGACATCGCGGAGGAGGCGCCGCTGGAAGCCGGCGTCCTGGCGATCTCCCTCTGGCGTTGTACAAGGTCGAGGGCGCTGTCTATTGCTGCGGCAAACGCATCTGCACGCATGCCGAAGCGTTCCTGTCCGACGGCTACCTGGACGGGCTTCGAGATCGAAACGCCGCTGCACGGCGTCGCGGTTCGACATCCGGGACGGGCGCGCGCTGTGCCAGCCGGGGAGACAGGGACATCGCGACGCTGCCCGGCGAAAATCGACGATGGCGAGGTGTACGTCGACATAATGTAAGTATTAAACTGCGCATTGCGCGCCGGTCATGTCAGGGCGCGCCTCGATACAAAAAGATTCTGCAGAGACGATAGCGATGACAAGTTCAACCGAATCTGTCCACGCCACCCCGACTATTTCATAAACGCTGCTCCGGAAGATCCGGGGCAGGCATGTCGTCGAGGGCCCCTGACGACACGGCGCGGCTTTTGCATTCTTGCGCCGCCAACACAGCCTTTGAGAGGAGGACGAAGACCATGCAAGCGCTTGAAGGTTTGAAGGTGCTGGAGCTCAGGACACAGCTGATTGCCGGCCCGTTCGCGGGCAAGACGCTCGGCGAGTTCGGCGCCGACGTCATCAAGATCGAGGCCGGCCGGCAGCGGCGACCCGCTGCGCAACTGGCGCCTGCTGCAGCGACGGCACGTCGGTGTGGTGGCAGGTGCAGTCGCGCAACAAGCGCTCGATTGCGCTCGACCTGCGCAGCGCCGGAGGGCCAGGACATCGCGCGCAAGCTGATCGCGGAAGCCGACGTGCTGATCGAGAACTTCCAGCCCGGCACGCTCGAAGCATGGGGCATGGGCTACGAGGAGCGCTGTCACGAGCTGAATCCCGGCCTCGTGATGCTGCGCATCTCGGGCTACGGCCAGACCGGCCCGTACCGCGACCTGCCGGGCTTCGGCGCCATCGGCGAAGCGATGGGCGGCCTGCGCCATCTGACCGGCGAGCCGGGCCGCGTGCCGGTGCGCGTGCGGCGTCTCGATCGGCGACACGCTCGCGGCGCTGCACGGCGTGATCGGCATCCTGATCGCGCTTCACCACCGCAAGCGTCAACGGCGGACAGCGGCCAGGTGATCGACGTCGCGCTGCACGAAGCCGTGTTCAACGTGATGGAAAGCCTGCTGCCCGAGTACAGCGCGTTCGGCGCCGTGCGCGAAGCGCGCGGGCAGCGCGCTGCCGGGCATCGCGCCGTCGAACGCCTACCGCTGCAGCGACGGCGTACGTGCTGATCGCCGGCAACGGCGACAGCATCTTCAAGCGCCTGATGGCGACCATCGGACGCAACGACCTCGGCGAACGACCCGGACCTCGACGCAGCAACGACGGGCGCGTGGCGCTCGCGTCGAAGAGACTCGACGAGGCGATCGAGGCGTGGACGCAGACCACGCACGCTGCGACGACGTCCTCGACGATCCTCGATCAGCGCGACGTGCCGGCGGGCACGATCTACTCGGTCGACGGACATCGTCGAGGACCCGCAGTACCTCGCCCGCGCGACATGATCGTGCGACAGTCGCGGACACTGCGACGGCTGCGACGCTGAAGGTGCCCGGCGTCGTCCCGAAGCTGAGCGCGACGCCCGGGCAGCATCGCTCATCCGGCGCCTCGGCTCGGCGCAGCACACCGACGCGATCCTCCGAGTCGGCTCGCCGGCACGGCATCGACGCGCAATGCGCAAGGAGTGATCATGACGAATGCAGGCAACGGACTGGCAAGCACGGCTGCATCAACGAAGTCGCGACGCGCGACGGCTTGCAGATGGAACGGACGCTTCATCGCCGACCGACGACAAGGTCGCGCTCATCAACGAGCTGAGCCAGGCTGCGGCATACGCCAAGATCGAGGTGACCTCGTTCACCTCGCCGAAGGCGATCCCGGCGCTGCGCGACGGCGGAGACAGTGATGCAGCGAATCGAGCGCAAGCCGGGCGTGGTCTACACCGCGCTGGTGCCCAACGTGCGCGGCGCGCGAGCGCGCGCTCGGCGGCGACGCGCCGACGAGTTCAACCTCGTCATGTCGGCCAGCGAAACGCCACAACCTGTCGAACCTGCGAATGACGCGCGAGCAGTCGTTCCGCGCAGCTGCGCGAGGTCGTCGCAGCTGGCGACGCAGGCGAGCGTGCCGGTCAACATCTCGCTGTCGTGCGTCGTTCGGCTGCCCGATGGAAGGCGACGTCGTCCGAGAGATCGTGCTCGGCTGGATCGACCGCTTCGCGAGGCTCGGCGCGCGCGGCGTCACGCTGTGCGACACGACCGGCATGGCGTACTCCGACACAGGTACAGAGCGTTGCAAGCGCGCGATCGGAGCGCCAATCCGGCGCTCGAGCTCACGCGCGCACTTCCACAACACGCGCGCGCATGGGGCTCGTCAACATGCGTCGCGGCGATCGAGGCCGGCATGCCGCGCGTTCGACATGTCGCTCGGCGGCATCGGCGGCTGCCCGTACGCGCCCGGCGCGACCGGCAACGTCGCCACCGAGGACGTCGTGCACATGCTGCAATGCATGGGCTACCGACACCGGCATGGACCTCGACGGCTTGATCGCGCGCCGCCGGGCAGCTCGGAACAGCTGGTCGAGCATCCGCTGCCGAGCCAGATCTCGCGTGCCGGTCCGCGCCTGACGCGCCAGCCAAACTCCGCCGCGCGACTTCGACCAGATCGCTGCCCGCGCGCACGCGCGTGACGCCGAAGTCGCGCGCTGATTCCCGGCCCCAGCCGAAAGGCCAGCAACGTCATTTCACCGCCGGCAGCGAGGCCGGACGGGTTAGAATACGCCGCTGTTTCAGAACATTCTTTCGAGGACATGAAAATTCGCCAACCATTGCTCGTCGCAACGCCCGCTGCCGCCGGCACGATCGCCACGCCGGCGCGCAAGCCCAGTTGAAAAATCGGCTTCATGGCCGAGCTGTCCGGACCCGCAGGGCGCGCTCGGCCAGGACCAGTATGACGCCTTCATGCTGGTCGTCGAGCAGCAACGGCGGCAAGCTCGGCGGCGTGCCGGTGCAGATCCTCAAGGAAGACAGCCAGCTCAAGCCGGAGGTCGCGACGCAGATCGTCGACAAGCTGATCGAGAAGGAGAAGGTGCCGATCATCACCGGCATCACGTTCTCGAACGTGATGATGGCGGTGCACAAGAAGATCACCGAGAAGGAAGTGTTCCTGATCGGCTCGCAACGCGGGTCCGGCGCCGATCGCCGGCGCGCAATGCTCGCCGTACTCGTTCATCGTCTCGTGGCAGAACGACAACCAGGCCGAGGTCGTCGGCAAGTACGCGACGGACAAGGGCTACAAGAACGTGATCGGCATGGCGCCGAACTACCAGGCCGGCAAGGACTTCATCGCCGGCTTCAAGCGCTACTACAAGGGCGAGATGATCGACGAGATCTACACGCCGCTCAACCAGCCGGACTTCTCCGCCGAGCTCGCGCAGGTCGCGGCCGAAGAATCCCGATGCCGTCTACGTGTTCTACCCGGGCGGACTCGGCGTGAACTTCGTGCGGCAGTACAAGCAGGCCGGCCTGCTGGGCAAGGTGCCGCTGCTCGTCGACGTCGACGACCGACGGCTCGACGCTGCCGGCGCAGAAGGACGACGCGCTCGGTGTGATCTCCGGGACGTTCTGGGGTCCGGACTTCAACAATCCCGTCAACCAGCAGTTCGTCGACGAGTTCGAGAAGAAGTACAACCGCATTCCGTCGCAGTACGCGGCGCAGTCGTACGACGCCGCGCTGCTGCTCGACTCGGCGATCGCGCAAGGTCAAGGGCAACGTCGCGCGACAAGCCGGCGTTCATGGCCGCGCTCAAGGCCGCGGACTTCAAGAGCGCTGCGCGGCAACTTCAAGTTCAACAACAACAACTTCCCGATCCAGGACATGTACGTGTTCGAGGTCGCGAAGGACGCCAAGGGCCGCGTCAGCCTGAAGACGCTCGGTGCGCCGCTCAAGGACCACCAGGACGCGTACCACGCGCAGTGCACGTTGAAGTAACCTGCACGACGTCCCTCTCGCCCGCGCGACGGCGGAGACGTGGCTCGATGCGCGAGGGGGCACGCGAGTCGCCATGCGATATCGACCGCAGTGCGAAGCCAGCCATGACCGTCGGCCTCTTCCTCACGCAGGCGCTCAACGGCCTGCAGCTCGGGATCCTGCTGTTCCTGCTTGCCGCCGGCCTGACGCTCGTGTTCGGGATCATGAATTTCGTGAATCTCGCGCACGGCTCGCTGTACATGATGGGCGCGTATTTCGCGGCCGCCGTGTTCAACTGGACCGGCTCGTTCCTGCTCGCCGGCGTCGTCGCGGTTCCGGCGACGATGCTGCTCGGCGTCATCGTCGAGCGCGTCGCGCTGATCCGGCTCTATCACCGCGATCACCTGGATCAGGTGCTCGCGACGTTCGGCCTCATCCTGTTCTTCAACGAGCTGGTGCGCATCATCTGGGGCCCGGCGTCGGTCTACATGAACGCGCCCGACGCGCTGTCGGGCACGCGTGAACCTCTTCGGGCTGCCGCTATCCGTCGTACCGCTTCGCGATCATCGCGCGTCGGACTCGCCGTCGGCGCTGGGCCTGCATTTGCTGATCCATCGCACGCGCATCGGCATGCTGATTCGCGCCGGGGGCAACGCACCCGGAAATCGTCGCCGCGCTGGGCGTCAACGTGCGCGCTGCTCAACACGCTGGTGTTCGGCCTGGGCGCCGCGCTCGCCGGGCTTCGCCGGCTTGATGGCCGGCCCGATCCTGTCGGTGCAGCCGGGCATGGGCGAGCCGATCCTGATCCTGACGCTGGTGGTGATCGTCACCGGCGGCATCGGCATCGATTCGCGGCGCGTTCTACGGCGCGCTGATCGTCGGCATCGTCGACACCATCGGCCGCGCGTTCCTGCCCGACGCTGCTGCGCGAGTTTCGTCGAGCGCTCGCTGGCGCAGGCCGCGGGACCGGCAATTGCGTCGATGCTGATCTACGTGCTGATGGCGGTCGTGCTCGCGATCCGCCCGCAGGGCCTGTTCCCGGTGACGTCATGGATGACGGCACGCGGCGCAACGCGCTTGCGCTCGCCAGCCGCATCGTGGCGGCCACGTGCTGCTCGCCGGACTCGCGCTGGTGCCGGTCGATCTCCGCAGCTGATCGGCGAGCCGTACTACGTCACGCTGTTCACGCGCATCGTGATCTTCGCGCTCGCCGCGCTCGGGCTTGAACCTGATCCTGGGCTACGGCGCGATGGTGAGCTTCGGCCACGCGATGTACATCGGGATCGGCGCCTACGCGGTCGGCATCCTTTCGTTCCACGGCGTCGGCAACGGCTGGGTGCAACTCGCGCGTCGGCGCTTGTCGTCGGCACTGTCGTCGCGCTGCTCATCGGCCTCGGTGTGCCTGCGCACCAGCGGCGTCGCGTTCATCATGATCACGCTGGCGTTCGCGCAGATGTTCTATTTCCTGGCGATCACGCCTGAAGCAGTACGGCGGCGACGACGGGCTTGACGATCACGCGCGCGCAGCGACTTCGGACTGTTCACGCTGGCGAACAACACGGTCGCTCTACTACGCGGTCGTTCGGCGTGCTCGTGTCGCGTGCCTGTTCGCGTTCGCAGCGGCTCGTCGCATTCGCGCTTCGGCATGGTGCTGCGCGGCTGCCGCAGCAACGAGCGGCAGGATGGCGGCGCTCGGCTTTCCGACGTTGCGCTACCGGCTCGATCGCCGTACGTGATCTCGGCGCTGGTCTGCGTGGTCGCCGGCATGCTGCTCGCGAACCTCGACAAGCTTCGCCGCGCCGTCGTACATGGCGTGGCAGGCGTTCCGGCGACCTGATCGTGATGATCGTGCTGGGCGGCATGGGCACGCATCATCGGGCCGGTGGCCGGCGCCGTCGGCGTTGCTGATGCTCGAGGAAGTCCTGTCCGGCTGGACGACGCACTGGATGATCGATGCTCGGGCCGCTGATCGTGTCTGTGATCGTGCTCGACCGCGAAAAAGGGACTGCTACGGCTGCCTGCGATCGACCGCGAAGCGGCGCGCGCGCCGCACGACGCGCACGGAGGCACGGCCATGACGCTGCTCGCCGTGTGCCGGGCTGGTCAAGCGCTTCGGCGGGCTGACCGCGACCGACGGCGTCGACCTCACCGTCGACGCCGGCGAAGTGCACGCGGTGATCGGCCCCAACGGCGCCGGCAAGACGACGCTGATCAACCAGCTGTCCGGGCGAGCTCGCGCCCGATGCCGGAACGCATCCGCCTTCGACGATCGCGACGATCACCGCGCGAGCCGGTGTATCGCCGCGCGCTGATGGGTGATCGGACGCTCGTACCAGATCACGTCGGTGTTTCCCGAATTCAGCGTGCTGCGTCAATGTGATGCTCGCGGTGCAGGCCGCACGCCGGGCCACAGCTTTTCGTTCTGGCGGCCGCTGGCCGCCGACGCCGTCGCTGGTCGCGCCGGCGCGCGATGCGCTCGCGCAGGTCGGCCTGAGCGCCAAGCGCGCGGCGCGCCGGTCGCCGCGCTCGCGCATGGCGAGCGGCGCCAGCTCGAGATGGCGATGACGCTCGCCACGCGAGCCGCAGCTGCTGCTGCTCGACGAGCCGATGGCCGGCATGAGCCTCGCCGAATCGGAGCGGCTGGTCGCGCTGCTCGCATCGCTGAAGCGCCGCTACGGCATCCTGCTGGTCGAGCACGACATGGATGCGGTGTTCGCGCTCGCCGACCGGATCACGGTGCTGGTCTATGGCCGCGTAATCGCGTGCGCCGAACCGGCTGCGATCCGCGGCAACGCCGAAGTCAGCGAAGCGTACCTGGGCGACGAGGCGCTGGCCGCCTGAGAATCGCGCACTGCGCCGCCGCTAGGCGTGGCGCAGTTTCGCGGCGAACCCGCGCTGGACGCCCGGGCGCGCCATCATCGTTTCGTACCAGCGCTTGACGTTCGGAAAGTCGGCGAGATCGACCTTGTGCCGCGGATGCCGCCATGCCCAGCCGAGGATCGCGAAATCGGCGATCGATACGGTCGTCCGGCGAAGAACTCACGTTCGGCCAGCCGCTTGTCCATCACGCCATACAGGCGCCGCGTTTCCTTCATGTAGCGCTCGAGCGCCGTAGCGGCGGTCCTCTTCGTTCTCGACCGTGCGAGGAAATGGTGGACCTGTCCGGGAATCGGCCCGAAGCCGCCCTGCTGGAACATCAGCCATTCGAGTACCGGAATGCGCGCGGCGCAGCTCGCGCGGCCAGAACTTGCCGGTCTTCTCGCCGAGATAGATCAGGATCGCGCCCGACTCGAAGATGCTGACTCGGCTTGCCGCCGGGACCGTCGCGGATCGATGATCGCCGGAATCTTGCTGATTCGGGCTGATCTTCGGAATTCGGGCGTCGAACTGGTCGCCCTTGCCGATGTCGACGACTGTGACTGTCGTAAGGCAGCTCCATTTCCTCGAGCGCGACGCTGATCTTGCGGCCGTTGGGAGTGTCGAACGAATACAGTTCGATCGGCATTGAGAGTCCAGGTTGAAGTCTTCCCGGTTAAGCCGCGGATCGCGCGTGCCCAGCCTGGACGCAGCGGATGTCCTGCAGATGGATCTGCGAGGCGCGATGGGCGAATCGGCCGGTAGTTTAAGCGATATTCGCTTGCGCATTGCCGGCCGCGGCCGCATCGCGTCTGGTGGTGCGCCGCATCGAATCGCTGCGGTATGATCGACCGCGTCGTGTCAGCCCGCAACTCGCGATCGAGCTTCTCGTGGTCGCCTGCAAGCCGACAGACAACCCAAACAATCAGGATCGCTGGATGCTGCAACCCATCAATTTCCCGCGCTGGATCGACGAGCACCGGCATCTGCTGAAGCCGCCGGTCGGCAATCAGCAGGTCTGGCGCGATACCGATTTCATCGTGACGGTCGTCGGCGGCCCGAATCATCGCACCGACTTCACGACGATCCGCACGAGGAATTCTTCTACCAGTTCGCCGGCAATGCATACCTGAACGCACGATGCAGGACGGCAAGCCCGGGCGCATAGAGCTGGCCGAGGGCGCGATGTTCCTGCTGCCGCCGCATGTGCGACATTCGCCGCAGCGGCCCGAGCCCGAACAGCCTGTGCATCGTGATCGAGCGCACGCGCGCCGACGGCATCAAGGACGGCTTCGAGTGGTACTGTCCCAACTGCCACGCGCTCGTCCATCGCGTAGAGGTGCAGTTGAAAAGCATCGTCGACGACCTGCCCCCGCTCTTTGCAGCGTTCTATGCGAATCCCGACGCGCGCCGTTGCGGGCAATGCGGCACCGTGCATCCGGGCAAGGGCTGATGGTACCGGACCGATGGTGCCGGGCACCAATCACCGATGATCGTCGACATCCACACGCACTTCGTGCCCGAAAGCTGGCCGGATCTCGCCGCTCGCTACGGCGGCGACGACTGGCCGGGCATCCGGCACACCGGACCCGGCACGGCGATGCTGACGGTCGGCTCGCATGACTTCCGTCCGGTGCATTCGCCGCTCTGGGATGCCGACGAGCGTCTGGCTGCGATGGATCGCGACGGGATCGATGTCCAGTTGCTGTGCGCGACGCCGTTCCTGTTCGCGTATCAGCGTGCGCCAGAGCAGGCGCCTCGGCTGCGCGCAACTGTTCAACGATGCGGCACTGGAAATCTGCGCCGGCGGTTCGCATGGGTCGCTTGTCGCCATCCCGGCGCCTGCATGCGCTCTGCCAGGTCCCGCTGCAGGACACGGACCTCGCCTGCCGCGAACTGACGCGCGCGATGCGTTGCCGGCCACGTCGGGGTGCAGATCGGCAACCATGTCGGTCCGCGCAACATGGACGACGAGGGCATCGTCACGTTTCTCCAGCATTGCGCCGACGAGAACGCGCCGGTCCTCGTTCATCCCTGGGACATGCTCGGTGCGGAGCGGACGCAGCGCTACATGATGGGCTGGACGGTGGGCATGCCGGCCGAGACGCAGTTGTCGATCGTATCGATGATCCTCGGCGGCGCGTTCGACCGGCTCCCGCGCAACCTGAAGATCTGCTTCGCGCACGGCGGCGGCAGCTTCGCGTTCCTGCTCGGGCGGCTCGAGAATGCCTGGCACAACCGCGACATCGCGCGTGGCCGGTCGGAACATCCGCCGTCGCACTACTGTGACCGGTTCAGCGTCGACTCTGCGGTGATTCGATCCGCGCGCGCTTCGGCTGCTCGTCGATGTGATGGGCGCGGATCGCGTGATGCTCGGATCCGATTCGCCGTTTCCGCTCGGCGAGCAGCGGGTCGGGCTCGCTCATCCGCGACAGCGCGACTTCGATTCCGCGACGAAGACGAAGCTTCTCGGCGGCAATGCCGCGTCGTTCTTCGCCCTCGACGCCGTCCGCGCGACTGCTGCGAACTGATGCCGTTCGCGACCGCGGCGGGCCATCGGCTCGAATACGCGCTGATCGATGCGGACAAGGGCGATTCGCGCTGGATCGTGTTTCTGCATGAAGGGCTCGGCTCGGTCGCGATGTGGCGCGACTTCCCGGCGCGACTCTGCGCGGCGACGGGCGCGCGCGGACGCTGGTCTACTCGCGCTACGGGTATGGCGAGTCGGATTCGCTGAAGGATTGGGCGAATGAGCCGCGGAGCGTCGACTTCATGCACGATGAAGCGCGACACGCGCTGCCGGAGTTGCTCGACCAGTTGCGGATCGACGATCCGGTACTGTTCGGTCACAGCGATGGCGGCTCGATCGCGCTGCTGCACGCCGGTCTGACCTCGCGTGCAGTGGATGCGCTGATCGTGATGGCGCCGCATGTGCTGGTCGAGGACGTGTCGATCATGAGCATCGAGGCGGCGAAGGTCGCCTACGAGACGACCGATCTGCGCGAGCGTTTGCGCCGCTATCACCGCGACCCCGATTCGGCATTTCGCGGCTGGAACGATATCTGGCTGAATCCGGAATTCCGCGACTGGAACATCAAGGACTGCCTGTCGGGAATCCGTTGCCCGGTGCTGGCGATCCAGGGCATCGACGACGAATACGGGACGATGGAACAGATCGACCGGATCGCGCGCGGCGCGGTCAACACGCATGTCGAGCTGCTGAAGCTACTCCGACTGCGGGCACTCGCCGCATCGCGATCAGCCGGATACGCGTCATCGAGGCGACGAAACGTTTCCTGATAGTGCCACGTTGAATAAGGGGTCAGACTCGAACTACTCGTGCAGGGTTCAGACCAATCACGAAGCTTTCACGAATAATTCGAGCCTGACCCCTTTAGCTGATCGCAGTCAGGATGCCCTGGATGATCGCGAACGGTGCCGGCGGACAGCCGGGCACGGCGACATCGACCGGAATGACGTTCGACACCCGCCCGCGGCTCGCGTAGCTCTCGCCGAAGATCCCGCCTGTGCAGCCGCAGTCGCCGATCGCCACGACCAGCTTCGGTTCGGGCGTCGCTTCGTACGTGCGGATCAGCGCGATCTCCATGTTGCGCGACACCGGGCCCGTGACCAGCAGCAGGTCGGCATGACGCGGGCTCGCGACGAAGCGGATGCCGAGCCCTTCGAGGTTGTAGTACGGATTGTTCGAGCGCGTTGATCTCGAGCTCGCAACCGTTGCACGAACCCGCGTCCACGTGGCGGATCGTCAACGCGCCGGCGAAGCGTCCGAGCACTTCCTGCCCGAGCCGCCGCGTCACAGTGCGCACTGCTTCATCGGTGTCGGGCGCGCTTTCGGTGATGATGCCGGTCCGGTAAATCTGTTTGATCGTCTGATACATGTGGTGAACTGTCGTGGGCGTTCGCTGGTCGGCTACAGGTCGTGCCCGCTGTAGCTGAGGTTGAACGATTTGTTGATCAACGGGAAGTCGGGAACGATGTTGCCCGATGCACCGCATGCTCGAGCACAGGCCAGTTCTGCCACGATGGATCGTGCGCGTGGCAGCCGGCCGGATCCGGTTGTCGGCGGCCCGCTTTCGAGCGCAATCAATACGGCGCCGCGCCAGCCTTCGATCCAGCCGATCGCCAGCTGGCGCCGGCCAACGCTCCGGGCAGCGGCTGCCGATTGCGCCATCGGGCATCTGCGTCGAGGATCTCGCCGCATCAACCGCAGCGATTCCATCGCTTCATCGAAGCGCACCGGCGACGCGTGCCGCGACGTCGCCGCGCCGCTCTGTCCCTGGCATGACGACCGCGAGCTTGTCGTACGGCGCGGCCGGAAATCGCACACGCTGATCGTTGAGCTGTCCGCTCGCGCGGCCGGCCAATCCGGCGAGCCCGAGCTTCTCGGCCAGTTCGCGGCGTGACGACACCGGTCGCGACAAACGGTCCTGCAGGCCGGATGGTCGTCGTAGATGTTGCGCAGGCACGTAATCTCGCGCTCGAGACAACGTCGCAGCTCGCGCGCGCATCGCGTGCATCGCGTTCGGCCGATGATCGCTGGCGACACCGCCGGGGACGATCGCGTCCATCAGCATACGGTGGCCGAACATCGACGCGTTGACGCGCAGCACGTCTTCCTTCAGCCGCGAAAATTGCGCGAGGCCGAATGCGAATCCGGCCGTCGTTGCCGAGATAACCGAGGTCGCCACAGATGCGTTCGGCCGATGCGCTCGCGTTCCAGGCAGCAGCGCGCGCAGCCACGACGCGCGCGCTGGCGGCACGACACGTGCCGCGATCGCTTCGACCGCCTGCGCGTAGCGCCCATGCGTAGGCGACCGTGCTGAATCGCCCGAGATCCGCCCGGCGAGCCGGTACGCCGTCGTGCGAGCGGCAGCGTCTCGAAGCGCTTCTCGATCGCCCTTGTGCACGTAGCCGAGCCGCTCCTCGAGACGCAGCACCTTTTCGCCGACGACCTGGAAGCGGAAGTGACCCGGCTCGATGATGCCCGCGTGCACCGGTCCGACCGGGATCTCGTGCACGCCGTCGCCCTCGACCCGGACGAACGCGTAAGTCCTCCTGGCCCGGTTGCCATTTCGGCGACGCCTCGAAATCGCGTCGCAGCGGGATACCGGTCGATCGGCCATGCCGCCTGCCACATCCACGGGCTCGCTGGTCGTCGGCATCGCGATTGCGACGCCGACCAGATCGAACGCCGCGCGCTGCATCCGGTTCGCCGCCGGAAAGATCGCGCGACGAGGTCCGGATAGCGTGCGTCGTCGTCGGGCAGCGTCGTGCTCGAGCAGGTGAGCCCGTCGGCGTCGATGACGAGCGACGCGCGGACTGCGAAGCCGCGCTTGCGGTCGCGATCGTCGCTCGCCCACAGCGCGACGAGCCGCCCGCCGCTGCTCCCAGGCGAGCGCGGCACGATCGGTCGGCAGCTGCGCCCGACACTGCACCGGCAGCGCTGCGCCGGGAGCGCGCCCGCAGCGATCGCGACGGCGTCGAGATCTCGAGCTCGGCGCCATGACGTCCATCGTCAGCCGATCAGCCGCGCCGCCTGCCGGTACCAGTCGGCGAGGAACGGCGGAATCCACAGTCCGAGCATCAGCACGAGCGCGAGGTGCACGAACACCGGGATCATCGCCGGTCGGATGCGGCAGCCGCTTCGCCGTCGTCGTCGCCGAACACCATCGGCTGCACCTTCGAGAAGATCGGCGGCAAACGCGACGCCGAGCGCGACCAGCAGGAACGGCGTCGCCCACGGCTGCTCGCTGCATCGCCGTCGTCAGGATCAGGAACTCGCTCGCGAAGACGCCGAACGGCGGCATGCCGAGGATCGCGAGCGTCCCGAGCACCAGGCCCCAGCCGATCGTCGGGCTGATCGTGATCAGGCCGCGGATGTCGTCCATCATCTGCGTGCCGGTCTTCTGCGCCGCATGGCCGACGGTGAAGAAGATCGCCGACTTGGTGAGCGAATGCACGGTCATGTGCAGCAGCGCGGCGAAGTTCGCGACCGGCGCCGCCCATGCCGAAGGCGAACGTGATGATTCCCATGTGCTCGATCGACGAGTAGGCGAACAGCCGCTTGACGTCCTGCTGGCGCGACAGCAACAACGCCGCGACCACGACCGACAGCAGGCCGAAGCCCATCATCAGGTCCCGCGCGAATGACGTGCTGCAGCGACGCCCTCGACCAGCACCTTGCAGCGCACGACCGCGTACAGCGCGACGTTGAGCAGCAGGCCCGAGAGCACCGCCGACACCGGCGTCGGGCCTTCGGCGTGCGCGTCGGGCAGCCAGTTGTGCAGCGGCACCAGGCCGACCTTCGTGCCGTAGCCGACCAGCAGGAACACGAACGCGAGCGACAGCACCGTCGGCTCGAGCTGGCCCTTGACGTCGGTCGAGCTCCGTCCACAGCAGCGCGCCGCCGCCGCGCGCCGAGCAGCTTTCTCGGCGGCGAAGTAGAGCAGGATCGTGCCGAACAGCGCCTGCGCGATGCCGACGCCGCAGAGAATGAAGTACTTCCACGCGGCCTCGAGGCTCGCCGGCGTGCGGTAGAGGCGACACCAGCAGCACGGTCGTGAGCGTCGCCGCCTCCATCGCGACCCAGAGGATGCCCATGTTGTTCGTCAGCAGCGCCAGCAGCATCGTGAAATTGAAGAGCTGGAACATGCTGTGGTAGAGCCGCAGCCTGCGCCGCGTTGAGGCGGCCGTGCTCCTGCTCGATGCGCATGTACGGCCGCGAGAAGATCGACGTGGTGAAGCCGACGAAGGCGGTGAGCGCGACCAGGAACACGTTGAACGGATCGACGAAGAACTGCTCGGTCGAGCGACGAGCAGCGGCCCGTGGCGATCACGCGCACGGTCAGCGCGACGGCCGCGGCGAGAAGCGTGAGCGAAGCTGACGGCGACGTTGACGTCGGCGGCGTGCCGGCGCTCGCCGATCGAGCGCGAGCAGCAGCCGCGCCCGGCGAGCGGAAGCCCGAGCGACGGCGAGGATTTCGATCACCCGTCTACTCGCTCTTCAGCTTCTCGAGATGCTGCAGGTCGAGGCTGTCGAACTGCTCGCGGATCTGGAAGAAGAACACGCCGAGGATCAGCATGCCGACCAGCACGTCGAGCGCGATGCCGAGCTCGACCACCATCGGCATGCCGTAGGTCGCGCTGGTCGCCGCGAAGAACAGGCCGTTTTCCATCGCCAGGAAGCCGATCACCTGCGGCATCGCCTTGCGCCGCGTGATCATCATCGGAACGACAGCATCACGCTGGCCATCGCGATGCCGAGCGTCGCTCGCGTCACGGTGCTCGCGAGCTGCGAGATCGGGCAGCGCGAGATTGAACGAGAAGACGACCAGCACGATGCCGATCAGCATCGTCGTCGGGACGTTGATGAGCCCCTCGACGTCCCATTTCACGTCGAGCTGCCGGATCAGCCGGTGCAGCAGCCACGGCAGCAGCACCACCTTGAGCAGCGAACGTCAGTGCCGGCCGACGCGTACAGATGCGGCTGGTCGCGTCGCGAACGCGACGATCGCCGTCGAGCATGCCGAGCGCGAAGCCCTGCGCGCGCGAAGAGGTTGATCGAGCGACAGCACGCGCCGCTGCGCCAGCATCGCGAACGCGAGCAGCAGCAGGATCGCGGCCAGCAGGTTGATCAGCTGCGCGCAGAGCGGGAGTCGGCGGCATCGGCGCGTCCTAGCTGCCGAGCATCTGGTTGACGAGCATCGCCGAGCACGGCGAGCAGGAATGCGGTGCCGAGGAACTCGGGCGCGCGGAAGATGCGCATCTTCGCCGACAGCGTCTCGATCAGCGCCAGCAGCGAAGCCGCCGACGGCGAGCTTTGGCGATCAGCACCGGCGCCGCGCCGAGCATGGCCAGCCAGTCGCCGCCGGCGCCGGCGATGCCGTACGGCAAGAACAGCGCGAGGCCGATGCACGAGTAGTTGAAGAGCTTGAGCGCCGCCGCCCACTCGATCAGCGCGAGGTGCCGCGCCGAGTACTCGAGGATCATCGCCTCGTGGATCATCGTGAGCTCGAGATGCGTCGCCGGATTGTCGACGGGGATGCGGGCGTTCTCGGCGAGCGACACCATCGTGAACGCGACGCCGGCGAACGCGAGGCTCGGGATAGATCGCGAGCTCGCGGTGCGCGAACGTGTCGACGATCGTCGGCAGCGACGTCGAGCCGGAGATGAGCGACGCGGTGAACAGCACCATCAGCAGCGCCGGCTCGGCCAGGAAGCCGACGAACATCTCGCGCCGCGCGCCGAGCGAGCCGAAGGCGGTGCCGATGTCCATCGCGGCGAGCGCGATGAACACGCGGGCCAGCGCGAACAGCCCGACCAGCGCGATCGCGTCGGCGGCGCGCGCGAACGGGAGGTCGGTCGCGAGCGACGGGACGATCGCCGCCGCGCAGCACATCGCGGCGAACACGATGTAGGGCGTGGTCCGGAAGATCGGCGACGCGCTCTCGGCGACGACCGCGTCCTTGACGAACAGCTTGCGGATCGTGCAGTACGGCAGCAGGAGCGACGGCGCGCTCCTGTTCGCGAGCCACGCCCGGCACTGGTTGACCCAGCCGACCAGGAGCGGCGCCAGCGCGAGCGCGATCGCGAGCTGCAGCAGCTGCGAGCACAGCGATCATGAGTCCGGTCGCGCTCATCGGACGAAGAACAGCAGCGCCAGCAGCGTGCAGAAGCTGTACGTGAGGTAGATCGAGATCCGGCCCTGCTGGATCAGCCCGCGATCCGCGCGAGGCAGCTCGGCGCCCCGCGCGATCGGCAGGTAGAGCGCGCGCCAGAAGCGATCGTCGACCGTGACGCGAGTAGCGCGGCGCCGGATCGAACGGCGACGGCAGATGGCGCTCGATGCGGAAGAACGGCTCGAAGATCTGGCGTATCGGCTGCCCGAAGCCTTCGGCGGTGTCCTGCATCCGCGGCGTCTGCAGCGGGAAGCCGCAATCCCACGCCGGCGCGCGCCGCACGCGTCCGTGGTACGAGCCGGTGCACGACCTGCATCGTCAGCAGCACGACGCCGACGATCACCAGCCAGGACGATCAGCGGGCTGTAGCTCGAGCGGTCGGCGCTGATCGGGCGCGAGCAGCAGCCAGTTGTCGGCGATCTGCCGCGTCGTCGTCGCGCCGATCAGCAGCGCGTTGACCGGGTCGATGAGCGCGATCACGTTGACCGGCAGCACGCCGAGCAGCGACGCAGCCGGCGCCGAGATAGACGAGCGCGCAGCGCTCGAAGCGGGCCGGCGTCCTGCGCGTAGGCGAGGTTCGGCTCGCGCGGCCGGCCGAGGAACACGACGCCGAAGAACTTGACCATCACGTAGGCCGCCGAGCGCCGCCGACAGGACGAGCGCCGCGGCGGCGCAGCGGCACCAGCATGTTGATGAACGACTGCGGCAGGCTCGGCGTGAACAGGAACGCCTGCAGCAGCAGCCATTCGGAAACGAAGCCGTTGAGCGGCGGCATGCCGGCGAGCGGCCAGCGTGCCGACGAGCGCCAGCCACGCGACCCACGGCATCCGGTGGATGAGCCCGCCGAGCTTGCCGAGGCTTCGCTCGTTCGTCGCGTGCAGCACCGAGCCGGTCGCGAGGAACAGCAGGCTCTTGAAGAACGCGTGGTTGAGCGAGTGGTACAGCACGGCGGTGCAGCGTGATCGCGGCGAGCAGCGTCTTGTCGTAGGCCTTGAACAGGATGGCGAGGCCGATGCCGGCGACGATGATGCCGATGTTCTCGATCGACGAGTAGGCGAGCAGCCGCTTCATGTCCGTCTGCACGGCGGCGAAGATCGACGCCGAACAGCGCGGTCGCGAGGCCGAGCGCGAGCGCGACCACGCCCCACCACCACGAGCTGGCCGTGCAGGAGATCGAACGCGACGCGCAGCAGGCCGTAGATCGCGGTCTTCAGCATCACGCCGCTCATCAGCGCCGAGACGGGCGACGGCGCGGCCGGGTGCGCCTCCGGCAGCCAGACGTGCAGCGGCAGGAGGCCCGGCCTTGGCGCCGAAGCCCGACGAGCGCGAGGAAGAACGGCGACGGTGGGCCACGCGCCGGTCAGCGTCGACCGAGCGCATCGAGCCGAAGCGTGTAGTCGCCGCTGCCGCCTTGCAGCACGCCGAAGCAGAGCAGGATCGCGATCGCGCCGACGTGCGCGATCAGCGAGGTACAGGAAGCCGGCGCGGCGGATCTCCGGGATGCGGTGCTCGGTCGTGACGAGGAAGAACGACGACGAGCGCCATCGTTTCCCAGGCGACCATGAACGACATACGCGTCGTCGGCGACGAGCACGAGCGCCATCGCCGCGAGGAAGGCGTGGTACTGGAAGCAGATGAGGCCCGGCGCGGTGCCCTCGCTCGAGCGGAAATAGCCGGCGGAGAAGAGCGAGATCGCGCGCGCCGGCCGCCCCGAGCAGCAGCAGGAAAAACGCGGACAGCGCGTCGACGCGCAGATGAAACGGCAGGTCGGGCAGCCCGAGCGGCAGCACGGTCGTCGACGGCGGCGCGCCGATCGCGCAGCCGGCGACGACCGGCCAGCGCGAGGCCCACACGCGGCGCCGGCGGGAAACAGCGCGCGCGCTGACGAAGCGCGAGATTGCGCGGGCGCGACGAGCCCGAGCGCGCCGATGGCGAGCCACGCCGCGATCGGCGGCGATGACGAGGTAGAGCGGCGTCGCGGTCATCGGCGCCGCCGGCGTCGGTCAGCGCCGCTGCGGTCCGGCGCGCCGCGCGGCGCCGGACCGTGATCACTTGACGCGCATTCCCGGCTGCGCGCCGGCGTCGGGTGCGAGCAGGAGAGGATGCCGGGACCGTCGCCCGATGCGGCGAGCACCATGCCCTCGGAAACGCCGAACTTCATCTTGCGCGGCGCGAGGTTCGCGACCATCGGCGTCAGTCGCCCGATCAGGTCCTCGGGCCGGTACGCCGACTTGATGCCGGCGAACACCGTGCGGTGGCGGCCCTCGCCGACGTCGAGCGTGAGCTTCAGCAGCTTGTCGGCGCCGTCGACGTGCTCGGCGTTGACGATCCGCGCGATGCGCAGATCGATCTCTGGCGAAGTCGTCGATCGGTGATGGGCCTCGCGTCGCGCGGCGCACGTTCGACGGCGGGCAGCAGCGGGCGCCGGCGACGGTGGCGCGGGCGCACTTCGGCTCCTTCGAGCAGCGCGTCGATCTGCTTCGGGTCGATGCGCGTCATCAGGTGCTCGTACGGTCGCATCGACGTCGCGACCTGTCTCGATGTCGTCCCACCGCAGCGGCAGCGGCATGTCGAGCATGCCGCGCGACCTTGTCGGCCAGCGCCGGGAGCACGGGCGCAAGGTAGTACGTGAGCACGCGAAAGCGCTTGAGCGCGTCCGGTGCAGACGTCCTGCAAGCTCGTCGCGCCGCGCGGATCCTGCGCGAGCTCCCAGCGGCTTCGCCTCGGTCGAAGCGCTCGTTGATGCTGATCGGCGATCCGCATCACCTCGCGCAGCACCTTGCCGTACTCGCGCGCCTCGTAGGCCTCGGCGATTCCTCTTCGGATCCCCCACGCGATCATCGTCGAGCCGATCGCGTTTGGCGATGAGCCCGTGTCCAGGTGCGCGTGAGCGACAGCTTGCCGTCGAAATGCTTGGTGATGAACGGTCGCCGCCCGGCTCGCGATGTTGACGTACTTGCCGATGAGATCGCTGTTGACCGCGCGCGACGAAGTCGTCGGGATTGAAGTCGATGTCCTCGACCTTGGCGTTGAGCTTCGCGGCGATGTAGTAGCGCAGCCACTCCGGGTTCGAGCCCGAGGTCGAGGTAGACGTCGGGGCTGATGCCGGTGCCGCGCGACTTCGACATCTTCTCGCCCGACGCCGTGATGAAGCCGTGCACGAACACGTTGTCCGGCACCTTGTACGGCGCACCGGCGAACTTCAGCATCGCCGGCCAGAACAGCGTGTGAAAGTAGACGATGTCCTTGCCGATGAAGTGATACTGCTCGACGTCCGGGGCTCTGCAGGAACTCGGCGAAGCTCGCATCGCCGCCTGCTGCGCGAGGTAGCGCCTTGCAGGCTCGCGAGGTAGCCGACGGGCGCGTCGAGCCAGACGTAGAAGTACTTGCCGGGCGCGTCGGGGATCGGGATGCCGAAGTACGGCGCGTCGCGCGAGATGTCCCAGTCGGCGAGCCCCTTGCCTGCCTCGGCGTGTCGCCACCGAGCCACTCGTGCGCCTTGTTCAGCGACCTCGGGCTGCAGCGCGTCCTCGGCGTCTGGCGTCCACGTCTGCAGGAATGCGACGCAGGCCGGGTCGGAGAGCCGGAAGAAGAAATGGTCCGACGACTTCGCGCACCGGGCGTCGCGCCCGACACCGTCGAGTAGGGATTCTTGAGATCGGTCGGCGCGTTGAAGGTGCCGCACGATCTCGCACGCGTCGGCGTACTGATCCTTCGTGCCGCACTTCGGGCATTCGCCCTTGATGTAGCGGTCCGGCAGGAACATCTCCTTCACCGGATCGTAGAACTGCTCGACCGGCTTCGTCGTGATCAGACGAGGCTCGCGGTCGCGCAGCCGGCGGTAGATGTCCTGCGACAGCGCGACGTTCTCCGGCGAGTCCGTCGAGTGCCAGTGGTCGAAGCTGATGTGGAAGCCGCTCGAGATGCTTCGGCCGCGTCGCGGCGATCTTGCGCGACGAGCGCCTGCGGCGTGACTCCCTCGGCGTCGGCCTGCAGCATGATCGGCGCGCCGTGCGCGTCGTCGGCGCAGACGAAATGCACCTCGTGCGCCTCTGCATCCGCTGGAAGCGCACCCAGATGTCGGCCTGGATGTACTCCATGATGTGGCCGATGTGGAACGGGCCGTTCGCGTACGGCAGCGCCGTCGTGACGAAGAGCCGGCGGCGGCCGGACGTGGCGGCGGAGGTCGCGGACATCGGGAAAGACCTTGCGCTGTGGCAGGGGGAAACGACGATTCTAGCAAAGGCGCCCAGCGCGCGAATATCGAAAGCGGCCGATTTTCGCTAATATCGAAGTCTTTCCGACCATCACGACCCATTTCGACGGAGCATCCGATGGCCATCACCGAGGCCGACGTCCAGACCCGCCTGCGCGCGCTGATCGACCCCAACACCGGCAAGGATTTCGTCAGCGGCAAGGCCGTCAAGAAGATCAGATCGGCGCCGGCGACGTCGTCGTCGACATCCAGCTGGCCTATCCCGCGAAGACGCAGCACGAAATCCTGAAGCAAGCTGATCGCGCGAGGACATCGCCGCGCTGCCCGGCGCGGCGCGCGTCACCGTCAACATGACGCAGAAGATCACGTCGCATTCGGTGCAGCGCGGCGTCAAGCTCGTTCCCGGCGTCAAGAACATCATCGCCGTCGCGTCGGGCAAGGGCGGCGTCGGCAAGTCGACCACCGCCGTCAACCTCGCGCTGGCGCTCGCCGCCGAAGGCGCGCAGCGTCGGCGTGCTCGACGCCGACATCTACGGCCCGTCGCAGCCGATGATGCTCGGGCATCGCGGGCCGGCCGGAGTCGAAGGACGGCAAGACGCTCGAGCCGCTCGAGGCGCTACGGGCTGCAGGCGATGTCGATCGGCTTCCTGATCGACGCCGACACGCCGATGGTCTGGCGCGGGCCGATGGTGACGCAGGCGCTCGAGCAGCTCCTCAAGGACACGAACTGGCGCGACCTCGACTACCTGATCGTCGACATGCCGCCGGGCACCGGCGACATCCAGCTGACGCTGGCGCAGAAGGTGCCGGTCACCGGCGCGGTGATCGTCACCACGCCGCAGGACATCGCGCTGATCGACGCGCGCAAGGGACTCAAGATGTTCGAGAAGGTCGGCGTGCCGATCGTCGGCATCGTCGAGAACATGAGCGTGCACATCTGCTCGCAACTGCGGCCACGCGGAGCACATCTTCGGCGAGGGCGGCGCGCGAGCGGATGTGCGCCGACTACAACGTGCCGTTCCTGGCGGGCTGCCGCTCTGACATCCGCATCCGCGAGCAGACCGACGCCGGCCGGCCGACGGTGATCGCCGATCCGGACGGCAAGATCGCGCAGATCTACCGCGAGATCGCGCCGCAAGACCGCGGTGTTCGTCGCGCAGAAGGCCGAGGACTTTCTCGGCGAAGTTCCCGAGCATCGTCGTGCAGAACACGTAAGGCTCGCCCGACGGGTCGAGGGGATGCGTGAGCGGTGATCAAGTCCGACAAGATGGATCCGCCGGATGGCGGCAGCCGCACGGAGATGATCGAGCCGTTCGAGCCGGGCAGGTGCGCGAGGTCGACGGCCAGCAAGATCGTCTCGTACGGCACGTCGAGCTACGGCTACGACATCCGCTGCTCGCGCGAATTCAAGATCTTCACCAACATCAACCTCGACGATCGTCGATCCTGAAGGCGTTCGACGCCGGCTCGTTCGTCGACTTCACCGGCGACGTCTGCATCATCCCGCCGAACTCCGTTCGCGCTGGCGCGCACCAGTCGAGTACTTCCGCATTCCGCGCAACGTCGCTCACGATTTGTCTCGGCAAGTGCGTGACAGCCGTGACACGCGAGTCGTGGACGCGGATGTCCGGTGCATATATGCCCACACAGAAATGCGGTGGCAAGCGGACGATAGGGCTAGATCATCTGGCAGCTCCGAGGCTAAGGTCTCGGCGCTTCGCGCAAACAGGGCCGCAAACCGGTATTTGAAACTGGGCACGCGTACCGGCTGCGCGCGTCCGCGCTACGGCGAATCATCCATCTTCGCCAACTGCACGCTTCTGACTCCGCTCGCTGAATTGAAAGCCGGGCAGATCGAATCGCCGTGGCCCGACAGATACCGGTATTCGGCAAAGACGCCGCTTCCTGACTGGGAAGCGACCCTGCTCGGGCTCGATGATTGCCGAGGGGCAGTGCTGCACGCCCAGGTCACAGCCCCACGTCACACGAGCAGCGACCCGTGTTGGTAGAGTTGCTCAAGGACGCTCGGTCGCTGATGGTGAGCCTCGGGGAGGTGACTCTACAAAGGGCGGTATGGCTATCGGTCTGTGAATCGTGCGCTGGGCCGGCGTACCTGAAAAGAATCAGGGTTTCACGCAATGGCTTATGCGTTACGGTCTCGAAGTCACCTCGAGTCCAAGTTCGTGCCACAGGCAGTGTTCACGGCTCCCAAGGCCGTACGTCCGCTCCCTTCCCCGCAAGCGTGCTGTTTTCCGGCGACGGCGGCTCCTACCGGTCTGACGCCGCGTTACTTCCTGGAGCATTACTCGAAGTCGCGCGCGCTCAGTGGAAGATGTGCACCACCTGTTGCTACGCTGCTGTGCTCTCGCTGATGCGCGAGAAGACGACGCGCATCGGAACGCCGGCGCACAAGATCCAGATCACTGATCGCGAACAGATTCTGCCGCTTTGCACGACTAAATCGGCTTCTGTCCCGTTCGGTCAAGCAGCTGCGCCTGGGGAGCCTCGCAGCCCTCCCGAGTTTCGGGCACACCGGCGCGTCTTCGCGGCAATTTCTGACTACGCTGCCGCGCGAGGCCATGGCCGATGATGAATCTCTGCCGTGGCTGCGTCGTGGCACAAGCCTTAACCGGCTCTGCAGATCGAACCCCGTCCGCAGCAGTCGCTGCCTCACGCACCTGGCGAGCCAAGTCGTCGCGACAGCGACGGGCGAGCCCGGACTCTCGTGCGCTACCTCGACGGTCCAGTCTCGGGACGCGGTCGAGCAAATCGTACCGGCGGGGACGAAGAGGTCTTCGACATCATCAGTGGTCCCGCGTACTTCAACTTCGTCGCCAACGACCTGATTGTCCACAATCCGACATATGCCGCGCTGCGGCATCGATAGTGAAGCGTAACGCCTTTGAGCCCGAATGGAAGGCTACGCCGCCGCCGAGTTCGAACACGACGCCGCTGCCCGCGAAGATCTACGCGAACGAGGGCGTCGCGCAGGTGATCTTCTTCGAGTCCGACGAGGTCTGCGAGACGTCGTACAAGGACCGCGGCGGCAAGTACCAGGGGCAGCAGGGCGTCACGCTGCCGAAGATCTGACCTCGGCAGCGAACCATCCGAGGAACCGCTCGGCGATCGCGACGTCATTCGAGCGCGCTCGAAGGTCGGCATCGGTCTCGATCATCGCGTCTGCCAGGTCGCCGCGATGGCGCTGTGGTTCTCGCGCGTCGGCGATCGATCCCGTCGCTCGTCGCCGAGTTCGCACTGTCGAGGCTTCGCCCAGGCGGCGCTGACGAGCGGCGTGCAGGCGGGCTTCGTGCTCGGCTGCCTCGCGAGCGCTTCCTCGGGCTCGCCGACCGCATCGATCCGCGCCGCCTGTTCGCCGCGTCCGCCGCGATCGGCGCCGCCTCCAACGCGCTGCTGCTGGTCGTCGATCCCGGCGTCGCGCGGCGCGCCGCTGCTGCGCGTGGTCACCGGCGCGTGCATGGCGGGAGTCTATCCGGTCGGCATGAAGCTCGCCGTCGACGTGGGCCAAAGGGCGATATGGGGCTCGATGGTGGGCATCCTCGTCGGCGCGCTCACGCTGGGCTCCGCGTCGCCGCATCTCTTCAACGCGCTGGGCGGCGTGAACTGGCGGATCCCGCTGGCGCCTCGCGTTCGGTGAGCGCCGCGGGCTGCCGCGATCGTCATCCTGTTCGCCGGCGTCGGCCCTGAATCGCGCGCCGTCGCCGCGTTTCGATCCGCGAATCGTGGCGACGGCCTGGCGCGACGTCCCGCTGCGGCTCGCGCAATCTGGGCTACCTCGGCCACATGTGGGAGCTCTACGCGATGTGGGCGTGGATCGGCGTCTTCCTCGACGCGAGCTTCGCGCTGACGCTGCCGGCGGCCGACGGCTCCCGGAGCGGCCAAGCTCGCGGCGTTCGCGACGATCGCGGCCGGGGCGATCGGCTCGGTCGGCGCCGGCCTCCTGGCCGATCGCCTCGGACGCACGACGATCACCGATCGCGGCGATGGCGCGTGAGCGGCAGCTGCGCGGCGACCGTCGGCTCTGTTCGGCGGCGACCCGGTGCTGGCTCGTCGCGCTCTGCCTCGTCTGGGGCGTGAGCATCGTCGCCGATTCCGCGCAATTCTCGGCGTCGATCGCCGAGCTGTCCGATCGCGCCTGGGTGGGCACGATGCTGACGCTGCAGACGGCGCTCGGATTCACGCTGACGCTGCGTGACCATTCACCTGATGCCGTACCTCATCGACGCGTTGGGCTGGCGCTACGCGTTCGTGCCGCTGGCGATCGGTCCCGCCTTCGGCGTCTACGCGATGGCGCGGCTGCGCGCCCATCCGCGGTCGGTGGCGCCCGCCGGCGGGCGGCGCTGACAGGAATTCCGGACGATCGAATATGGCGTCGCCGCGAGGGTCGGCGTAGGATCGGCGTTCGCTGGCCATGTCGAGATTGAGGCCGCCGGGTGTAGTCCCACCGTTTCCATTTCAGGAGGCAAACATGGGTTATCACCTCGAAGGGCGCCTGCTCGAAGTCTGCAACTGCCGGGTTCTAAAGCACGGCTGCAACTGAACGAAGCAGCTAC
>ERZ1370068.11369-contig-9989_pt1 | contig 45054 bp, 57 predicted proteins | sample MGYA00561227_ERZ1370068 | MGnify/ENA primary metagenome ERZ1370068 (study PRJEB38410, sample SAMEA6850437) | metagenome | study: Metagenomic assessment of the ecological functions of the soil: analysis of the soil microbiota associated with the... | reverse complement strand
AGTTACGTATTGCTCGCCGTGTCGGAGGCCCGGTGAAGCCCCGGCCGAGGCGAGCATCGCCTGGCGAAGACGCCATTGCCGGGCGGCGTGGCCCGCGTGGAAGGGCTTTGGTCGTCGAGCCGGGGTTTTCCTTTGAGGCCGGAGGACACAGCGACGCGGCGAGGCCGAGCGCGTGGCGCGCCTGGCCGGCGTCTGAGGCCGAGAATGCGGAGCGGCGGCCGCGGCGCAAATCCGAGCGTAAACAGCCGATGGTCGCGGTGGCGCTGCCAACCGCGCTTGTAGTGGTCGGGATTGAGCGCCCGGCCCAGCGCCACGCTGACCTCAAAGCCGATCAGGTAGCCCAGCACGATGCTGGCGCCATCGGTCGTCTCCGCCTCGGCCGAGGCCAGCCCCGCCGCCAGCAGCGGAACGCTCGGTGACCGGGGAGCCAGTTCGTGTCGTCGAAGTCGTGGGCGCGACCGGCGGTGCCGTTGGCGAGCGCGGCCCAGGTGGGCGCGCGCGGTGCGCAGCGACGATACCGACCACCGTGCACAGCGGCGTGCCGCCCTCGGCGCCGAACGACGGCGCGCACGGCCGCCGCGCGGCCGGGCTCGGCGGCGCCGGCCAGCATCACGCCCAGCGTGTCGATGCCGCGCGGCGCACCGGGGCGATCGCGGCGTCGGGGCAATCGGCCAGCGCGGTCTTGACGACGAACTCGGCGAGACGGGCGGTCACGCTCATGGCCGCACGATAGCGGAGGGCATGGGCGGTTGCAAAGGGCACCGGGGACGGCGTGAGAATCCCCGGACCGGAGGAAGACCATGGCGACCAGCCGTCGCGTGCTGCTGAAGGGCCGCCCCGTGGGCGAGCCCCGAGTCGAGGACTTCGAGGTCGAGATGCGCCGGTCCAGAGCCGGGTCCCGGCTGAGGTGTTGCTGCGCACCGTCTATCTCTCCCCTCGACCCATACGCGAGGCCGGATGAATGAAGGTCCGTCGTACACCGGTACGCCAGATATCACTCGCTGGCGAGGTGATGGTCGGCGGGACGGTGAGTGAGGAATCGTGCACCCTGGAATCACGACCGCTTCGCCGCCGGCGACTTCGTCGCCGGCTCCGAAGCGGTGGCGGTCGCACCCCCGGTCTCGTCCGGCACCGGCCTGCGGAAGCTCGACCCGAAGAGCGGCGCCCATCTCGACCGCGCTGGGCGTGCTCGGGATTGCCGGGCATGACGGCCTACGTGGGGCCTGCTCGATATCGGGCGGCCGAAGCCAGGGGAGACGGACGTGGTCTCGGCGGCCGCAGGCGCGGTCGGCTCCCGCGTGTGGGCCAGATCGCCAAGACCAAGGGCTGCCGCTTGCGGTCGGCGTGGCCGGTGGCCGGGCCAAGTGCGAGCACGTGGTGAAGGAGCTCGGCTTTCGACGGTGCGTCGACTACAAGAGCTCAGGACGTCTGGCCACGGCGCTGAAGCTCGCCTGCCCGAAGGGCATCGACGTCTGACACTTCGACAACGTCGGCGGCCCCGTGCTCGACGCGGTGACGCGCCCTGGATCAACCGCGAGGCGCGCATTCCCGATCTGCGGCCTGATCTCCGAGTACAACGCCACGGAGCCGCCGCGCCGGCCGAATATGCACGGCCCATCCTGGTCAATCGCGCGACGGTCCGCGGCTTTCATCGTGAGCGATCACGCGGACCGTTCCGGCGAGTTCCTCCGCGAGGCCGCGGGCTGGGTGCAAGCCGGCCGCCTCCGGTACCGCGAGGACATCGTGGAGGGGCTGGAGAACGCGCCGCGCGCCTTCATCGGCCTGCTCCGCGGGAGAACTTTGGCAAGCGGTTGATCCGGTTGAGCCGACCCCACGCGCCAATAGCTCTACGGAAATAGTCGAGTCAGGAAGCCTCTTTACATCGTGTGGCCTCGGCTTTGCTTCGCAAGTCTACTTATGTATAGTAGTCGGCATGGCCACGGAGTACCGCGAGGAGCCCCTGCCGCTCGGCGCTCAACCGGGTCCACGGCATGCCGTTCCGGTGGTCGCTGAACCCGCGCATGCGGCTGCGCCCACCGCTGCACCTTCTGCTACGTGCGCGGCTTCGAGCACCGCGCCGATCGTCCCCGGGATGACCGGTACGGCCGCTCGATCCGCCGTGAAGATCAACGTGGCCGACGTGCTGGCGTGCGAGCTTCGGCGTCCGTCGTCGGCGGCGCGGAGACGATCGCGGTCGGCGCCGCCACCGATCCCTACCAGCCGGTCGAGGGCCGCTACCGCATCACGCGCCAGTGTCTGACGGTGATGGCGCGGCGGCGCGCCTCGCCCTTCAGCATCGTCACCCGCGGGCCGATGGTCGTGCGGACATCGACGTGTTGCAGACCGCCGCCCGGCGGACCGACGTCGGCGTGAGCCTGTCGGTCCCGACCCTCGATGCGGGAGATCTGGCGCCGCACGGAGCCGGGCACCGCACCGCCGCGCCAGCGGCTGCGGCCCTGCGCATGCTGATCGACGCCGGGATCGACGCCGGCGTGGCGATGGCGCCGATCCCTGCCCGGGCTCACCGACGATCCGGCCGGCCTGGCCGAGGTCGTGCGGGCGGCGCGCGACGCCGGCGCCACCGGCGTGTGGTGCAACGTGCTACCTCAGGCCGGGCACGCGCGAGCACTTCCTGGACAACCTCGCGCGCGACTGGCCCGCACTGCTGCCGCTACGAGCAGCTGTACCGCGGGGCCTACCCGGAGCGTGACGTCGCCGAGCCGATCAAGGCGCGCGTGAGCCGCGCTGCGCGAGCGCTTCGAGATTGCCGATCGCCGCCTGCGTCCGCTCGAGCCGCCGCCCGGTCCGGCGCAGCTGGGGCTCGCGATCTGAGCGCGCCCACGCAATCTGGAGGGATCCGGCTGTTTCACTCTGTCCACACTAGGCACGTGGCGTGAGCGTGGTCTATGATCGCGCCATCATCCAGTCGGAATTCCTCCACGAGACCGTTCGCGCGCGTCTGGGGTTACGACCGCTTCCTGCCGTTGCAGGAAGAAGCCATCGCCTGCGTGGTCCAGGGACGGGATTCGGTCGTCGTGCTCCCGACCGGGCGGCGGCAAGTCGCTCTGCTACCAGGCGCCGGCCGCTCGATCTCGGCCGACTCGCCATCGTCGTCTCGCCGCTGATCGCGCTCATGAAGGACCAGGTGGATGGCTCGCGCGAGGCGGGCGTGCCGCGGCCGCGTCTCAACAGCAGCCAGACGCCGCGCGAGCGCGGCGGAGGTGCTGACGCGCGGCTCGCCGCGGCGCAGGTGCGACTGCTCTACGTCGCGCCCGAGCGGCTCGTCGATGGACGGCGTTCGTCGCAGCGGCTGGCGCCGCGCCGGCGCCCGGCTTCGTCGCCGTCGACGAGGCGCACTGCATCAGCCAGTGGGGCCACGACTTCCGGCCGGAGTACCGCGCAGCTCGGCGCAGCTGCGCGAGCGCTTCCCGGGCGTGCGCGTTCCACGCGCTACACCGCGACCGCCACGCCGCGCGTCCGGCGCGACATCGTCGCCGAGCTGCGCCTGCGGCGACCCGCGCGATGCTCGTCGGATCGTTCGACCGGCCGAACCTCGTCTATCGCGTGCGTCCGCGCACGGATCGCCTCGAAGCCAGGTGCTCGCCGCCATCGGGCGCCATCGCGACGAGGCCGGGATCGTCTACTGCAGTCCGGCGCGCGGAAGTCGACGCGCTGGCGGCGTGCGCTCGCCGCGCCGCGGGCGTGCGCGCGCTGCCGCTATCACGCGGGCCTCGTCCGATCAGAGCGCGCATCGCAACCAGGACGCGTTCCTCAACGAGCGACGTCGACATCGTCGTCGCGACCGTGCGCGTTCGGCATGGGCATCGACCGCTCCGACGTGCGGCTACGTCATGCACGCCGGCGTGCCGCAAGTCGCTCGAGCACTATCAGCAGGAAGCCGGGCGCGCCGGCCGCGATGGCCTCGACGGCGGAGTGCCTGTTGCTGGTGAGCGGCGCCGACTACGGCCTCTGAAGTCGATCCTGACCTGCCGGAGGCGCCGAGCCGCCGCCGCGGCGCGCTGCGCAAGCTCGGCGAGATGTACGCGTTCTGCCAGCAGGCCATCTGCCGTCACCGCGCGCTGGTGACGTACTTCTGGCCAGAGCTACGAGCGCGGCAACTGTGGCGCGTGCGACGTCTGGTTCCCGCCGAGACGGTGGCCGGCGAGGACACGGAGCGAGGTGACCAGAAGGTGCTCGCCGCGGTGGCCGAGCTGCGGCCGCTTCGGCGCTGCCCACGTGGCCGCGGCGTGCTGGCCGGCGCCTCGACGGCGGATCCGTAGCTCCGCCACGACCAGCTGGGTCGGCTACGGCGCTGCGCGAGGACAGGCGAGGCAAGTGCGGGCCTGGATCGATCAGCTCATCGGGGCCATGGATGCCTCGGCGCGCACCGACGACGGTAGCAGCCGCACGCTCGAACGGCGCGCGGCGCGGCGGTGCTGCGCGCGGCGAGGAGACTGGCCGCCCGCGCTCACGAGCGCGCGGGCGGTGAAGGCGACCGCCGCCGGACACGCTTTCGGTTGCGGTCGGGCCGGGCGGACCGGTCGGGCCCGCCGAGCCGCGCCGGTCGCTCCCGACCTGTTGCTGTTCGAGCGGCTCCGCTCGCTGCGCCGCACGATCGCCGAGGAGCGCGGCGTGCCGCCCCTATCTGATCTTCAGCGACGCCTCGCCCGACATGGTGCGCCGTCATCCCACCACCCGCGAGGGGCTCCTCGAGGTGAAGTGGAGTCGGCGAGCGGGCGGAGCCGGCGCGTCGGCGAGCGGTTTCTCGCGCTAGCTGCGCCAGCCGGTCGCCTGACGCCTGGGTCAGCGACCGCCGGTTGGCCGCGCGATGTAGCGGCCGCGCGCGCCCGCCACGGCGCCGTTCTCCCACGCCAGCCGGCCGCGGAGGAACGTCGCGGTCACTGCCCGGTCAGCTCCTGGCCCTCGAACGGTGTGTAGCCCCTGGCCTGACGGAGAGTCGGCGGCGCGGACGGCGAAGCGCCGCTCGGGATCGAGCAGCGCGAGATCGGCGTCGAAGCCCGGACTGCGATGTCGCCCTTGTCGAGCAGGCCGCAGCGGCGCGCCGGGATTCCAGGCGACGCAGCTCGGCCATCCGGTGAGCGGCCAGGCCGCGCTTGCGCCCTCGCTGAAGACGCCGGCGAGCAGGTATTCGGTGCCGCCGAAGCCGGACTTGGCTGAGCCAGATGTCGCCGCGTCCGTCGCGTCCGGCGCCCTCTGACCTCCTGGTGAGCAGCACGCGTGGTCGCTGACGATCCAGTCCACCTTGCCGTCGAGCACCGCGCGCCACAGATGACTCGACGTCCTCGCGGGGACGGATCGGCGGGTTGACCTTGGCGTAGCTCGCCGCCTGCGCTGTCCACGTCGAGCAGCAGGTGGCCGACCGTCACTCTCGCGCTGGAAATTGATGTGCGGGAAGACGTCTGCCATCATCAGCGCCGCGTCCATCGCCTTGCGCGAGCGAGAGGTGCAGCAGGTTGATGTTGACGCAGTGCGGTCTCGTTGGCCAGGTAGGACGCGATCCAGCATCGCGAGGCCCTTCGGAGTGCGGCGGGCGCGCCGCGCTGTAGGCGCGCAGGCCCGCCGAGCGTGCCCTCGCGCTCGACGAGCTTGGTGTAGGCGTTCAGGATTTCGGCGAGCTCGCAGTGCAGGCTCACGCTGATGTGCTAGGCCGAGTCGGCCGGGTGCGCTCGCGGATCCGGCCGCGCCGCGCGCATGATGAACTCGAAGTGCGCGAGGTCGTAAGTCTCGTCGGGGCCGATCATGCAGGAAGCTCGCTGCTGTCCTGTCCGGCTGGCCGTGCAGCGCCGTAGCCGCCGTAGAACATGAAGATCTTGAACGACGGCAACCCCGTGACGCGCCGCCAGCTGCGTCCATCTCGTCCGCGACTGGCCGCTGCGTCGATGGCGCCAGGGTGATAGCCGTAGTCGCAGTGATACCGGCCCGCGGACAGGCGCAGCACCTCGGGAAAGAACTTGCGGTACGGCTGCCCCGGTTCAGGCAGTACTGGCCGGTGCGGAAGTAGGTGAGCATCGTGGTCACGCCGCCGCTGCACCGCGGCCCGGCTCTCCGTGACCGCATCGTCGGCCAGCGGCGCGTAGATGCCGACGTGCGTGTGCGCGTCCACCACGCCGGGAACCCCAGCCGGCCGCGGGCGTCGCAGACCTCGAGCGCGTCGGCGGCGGGGATCCCGGGCGCGATGCGCGCGAAGCGGCCGTCCTGGACGCCGAGATCGAGACGCTCGACTCCGGGCCCGGTGCGGCCGGACCACGCGCACGTTACGGGACGATCAGGTCGAGCGGGCGGTCGGCCATCTCAGCGTGATCCCGGGCCGGCGCCCGGAACTGGCAGACGTGGCCGCGCCAGTCGCCGTGGGTGCGCTCGGTATCCTCGAGTTGCCGCGCGTAGCCGGCGATCACCTCGCGCCAGAACGTCTGCGCGCCGAGCGTTGCTGGCCAGCTCGGCGATTTCCCAGTGGCCGGGGAACATGTCGAACAGTCGGACGGCGGCTTGACGGCCCACGCCGCGCGGCCGTACTGCGGCGAGGACGACAATCCGGCTGATCTCGATGCGTAGCTCGGCGCTCTGCCGGCGTCGTCGCCGCCAGAATCGCTCGATGCTCGCGCATTGCCGAAGCGTCCCGTCCGGGCTGATGTCCCAGCCGTCGATCGTGCCGAGGTCGTAGAGATAGAGCTGCATGAGCCGGCGCAAACCGGCACGGCCCGAGCGCCCGCTCGCTCGAGCGTGACGTCCGAGGCATCTCGGTCCGGCTGCGCCGGACGGCCATGGCGGCAGCAGTATGCGCGGCCCGTCGCAGGCGCCGGTCATGCGCGGAGCGAGCTCGCCGGTGCCGGCCCTCGCAGCCGCGGCCGGCGACGCGGTCACGCGGCGTCGTGAAAGATGACGCCGAGTGTGTAGCGCGAGCCCGCTCAGGATCCGGCTGACCCCGTGGCGCATGGCGGCGCGATACCAGCCGCGTGTGCTCTGCACCGGCCGGTGGCGTGGCGAAGATCACGCATCCGCCCTGCTCGGTGGCGATGGACTCGCCGCGCGACTGGGCGCGGGGCCCGCTGCTCGACCAGCAGGAAGTCGCCGCCTCGTAGTCCACCCGCGCCGGCTCAGGAAGCACGTGAGCTGGAGCGGAAACACCACGTCGCCGTAGATGTCCGTGGTGCAGGCAGCTGCAGCCGCCGGCCTCGTAGTGCAGCAGCAGCGGCGTCGGCTTCGTCCGACCGCCGCGGTGACAGCGCTTCCAGCAGGCCCGCGTGCACGGTCGGGATGCAGCGTCGCGGTCTGAGCGCGGCCTCCCACTGGTTGGCGATCGCGGCCAGCGGCGGATAGGCGTGCGTGCGCAGCGCCTGCGACCAGCGGGGCAGCGGGCGCGGCTGAAGTACTGGTACTCCGCCGAGGCCGCGAAGCGATAGCGCGCCATGTCGACCTGACTGCGGAATCAGCGCGTCGCTCGCCGTACAGCGCGATCAGCTCGGCGCACTCGTCGGGCGTGAGCACCGGCGGCGTCCTGGCGTAGCCCCACTCCACAGCGAGCGCTCGATCGCGGTCCAGTCGAAGTCGGCCAGGCGCGCGGCGATGTCGGCCATGACGTCAGTATCGCGCAGGCCCAAGCCCGGCGGCGACGGAACGAATTCGCGCAATCGGCCGGAGGCGCATCGATATCGCCTGTGATCGTCGTGCGAGATCGCCGTTCGCGCCTGCTCCGGGCGCCTGCGGGCATCACGGACAGGTGGAGCCGCCGTTGGAGTCGGCGGCCGTTCGCGTACCGACGCCGCAGATGGTGAACGTCCCGGATGCCGTGCTGGAGTACTTCGTACTGAGGCGCCCGATCCCGTCCAGCCCGGAGCGGCAAACGCGGGCGACCCGTTGAGGAACGGCCCGCCGATCTGGTTCTGTCCGTTCGTCTGCTGGCTCGAGGAGCGCGGGCGGCAGCGCACCACTTTGCCCGCTCGCAACGGGACAGCTTGTCGCGGTCGACCCGTTGTCAGGAGACCTCCGCAGTGCGCCGCGTAGATCCCGATGGCCGAGGCGATGGCCCGCGTGTCGGCCTGAGCCTTGGCGATCGGGCCCGGGCCTACACGTTCGCAGTAGAGCGGCACAGCGATCGCGGACAGGATGCCGATGATGGCCACGACGATGAGCAGCTCGATCAGCGTGAAGCCGCGTGACCTCGCGGCGCGGAACGGAGCACTGGCCTGGTGGGTGACATGGCGCCTCCTGGCGTTCTCTCGAGTGCGATCGGCCGGAAAGGGTGCAGAGCGGGTGCCACGACCAGATGCTCGGCCGGCTGGCGATTTACGCGACGCGCGGGCGGGCTGCCCCTGCGCGCCGGTCGTTCCGCCCCGATGGGCGGCAGCGGGCGGTGCTCAGCGGTAGGAGTCGGGCGCCTGCCTCACGGTCTTCCAGAAGTCGGGATCGTGACCCGGGAAGATGCGGGCGCCGACGAGCCGGGCGATGGTCTTGATCTCTTGATCGGGTGCAACGCCAGCGTCGGTTCCACACCACGCCGGCACGCGCTCGCCCTGACGTGCTCATCCAGTAGCAGCATCGCCGGTGAGCAGCACCGGGCCCCGACTGGGGCAGGTGCACGAGCAGCGACTGGTGGCCGGGCGTGTGGCCATCGGTATGCAGCACGGTCGTAGCCCCGGCGCCAGCTCGGTGTCGCCGTCGAGCAGTCGCCAGCGATAGCCGGGGAGATCGAAGTTCTTCTTGTAGTAGAAGGGCTCGAAGAACGAGGCCGGGTAGTTGGCGTACGAGTACTCGTCCCGCTGCACGACCAGCTCGGCCTTGGGGAAGAGGTGCGCGCCGCCGGCGTGGTCGTAGTGCAGGTGGGACATCACCACCGTGGTGATGCTTGTCGGACTCGCGCCCGAGGGCGTCGAGCCGGTGGACCAGCTGGAGGCCTCCCCGGTATGCGGCGTAGGGGTCGTTGCGCATCAGGCCGGGCACCGCGCGCGGGTGACCCGCCGGTGTCGAACAGCACGAGGCCTCGCTGGGTCTTGATCAGCCAGCAGGCGATGGGGATGGGCGTCGGGGCCTCCGGCGTACTCGCCGTAGAACAGGAGCGAGCGGGAGGCACCCATGAAGCCGTTCTGCAGGGCGTAGAGCGCCTGGACGGTCATCAGACGCGCCAGCCGCGCTAAGGAGGAAGGTGGCGAACTGGATGAGCCAGCCGAGCAGGCAGACGCCCAGCGCACGCCAGGTCGACTTGTAGTCGAGCGCCTGGCGCACCCCCACGACCATCGTGGCCAGCATCCAGAAGGCGGTGACGAGAAACACGATCGAGGTGAGGAACGGTACGATGCCCACCACCCGGAGAATGCCGGGCGAGGTGGCGAAGCCGATCGTGCGCATCAGCTCGCCGGTGTCGGTCTGGGTGCCCGGCTCGGGGAACCAGCGCGCGCCGATCAGATAGATGAGGACGGCCCAGACGAGGCCAGCCCACCAGGCTCCAGCACCGTGCCGAAGACGAGCCCGACAGCCCCGTGCCCGCCCCGACACCGGCGGCCAGACTCGACAGCACCACCACCGCGAGCGCTTGACCGGCGCCCCGGTCGGCCTCGGCGTCCTCGTAGGCACTGGAGCTGAACTTCGCCGCGCCCACCATCCGCTGGACGAACGTCATCGCCCGACCTCCCCGGATCGGGCCCGTCTATCGCCGCGGATGCTCGGAGTAGAATCGGGCAAACTCGAGCGAGAGCAGGTGCCATAGCTTTCGCGCTGACCGAGCAGCAGGAGCTGATCCGCAAGGAAGTCTCGAGCCTGGCCCGCTCCTTCCCCGCCGGAGTACTGGCTGGAGAAGGACGGCAAGGCCGAGTGTCCGTGGGAGTTCGTGAAGGCCTTCGCCCAGGCCGGCTGGCTGGGCGCGATCATCCCCCGAGGAGTACGGCGGCTCGCGGCTCGGGCGTCACCGAGGCCGCGCTGATGCTGCACGACATCTGCCGCCTCGGGGCGGGGACGAGTCGGCTGCTCGCCCATCCACTTCTACTGCTTTCCGCCGATGCCGGTGATGAAGCACGGCACCGAGCTGCTGAAGCGGAAGTATCTGCCGCGCATCGCCACCGGCGAAGATCGTGATGGCGTTCGGCGTGACCGAGCCCAACGCCGGGACCGGACACCTCGCGCATCCAGACGCGCGCCGAGCGCGCGGTGATCGCTTCGTCGTCAACGGCCGCAAGGTGTGGAACACCAACGCGCAGAACGCCACCCATATCCTGCCTAGCTGGCCGCGCACCGCCGCGCGACCCTGCCAAGCCGTTCAAGGGGCTCACGCTGTTCTTCACCGAATTCGACCGCGCGAAGATCACCGTGCAGGTCATCGAGAAGCTCGGGCCGGGCCGCCGTGGACTCCAACGAGATCTACATCGACGGCCTGGAGGTTCCCGCTCGAGAACGTGGTGGGCGAGGTCGGGCCGAGGCTTCTACCACCTGCTCGACTCGCTCGAATCCCGAGCGCATCTTCACCGGCATCGAGGCGCGTCGGCATCGGGCGCGCCGCGCTCGAGCCCGCGCGGTGGACTACGCCAAGGAGCGCGTCGTCTTCGATCGTCCCATCGGCAAGAATCAGGCGATCGCCCATCCGCTGGCCATGGCCTGGGCCAAGCTTCGAGACGGCCGAGCTGATGTGCCTGAAGGCGGCCTGGCTCTTCGACCACGGCCAGCCCTGCGGCGCCGAGTCCAACGCCGCCAAGCTGATGGCCGCCGAGGCCGGCTTCGAGGCGTGTGACGTCGCGCTCCAGACCCACGCGGCTACGGCTACGCCAAGGGAGTTCCACGTCGAGCGGCTGTGGCGCGAGGTGCGCCTCTACAAGATCGCGCCCGGTCTCGCAGCAGATGGCGCTCAACTACGTCAGCGAGCACGTGCTGGGGCTGCCCAAGAGCTACTGAGTCAACCCGAGGACAACCGCATGAAGGCCGTGACCCCGTGGAAGCTCGTTGCTCGCACTCACCCTGAGCAGTGGTGGCGGCGCGCGCCCGTGCGCTCGGGAGCGCAGTCACGCCGCCGACGACAACCCGATCGCCGGCCTCAGGACGACGCGAAGGTCGCCTTCGACATCACCGCCGGCGAGCCCGGGCGTCATGCTGAGCATTCTCGAACACGATCGACGAGACGCGGAGAGGGCTTCGTCAGCGCGTAGGTGGATCGCCGCACTTCGTCCTGGCGTTCCGGCGGCCCGGCCACGCTCTGACCCAGACCGGATCTCTCGCGTCTCGCGCCCGAGACGCGAGACCGCCGCCAAGATCGCCGCCAAGCTCAAGCAACCTCCGCGGCTCCGCTGGCATCGAGCGCTCTCGACCAGTGCAGCATCGCCATGCGCGGCCAGAAGGTCGATCAAAGCGCAGGTGAATCCGGACGTGACCGTGGTCGGAGAACGGCTGGATCACGCTCGTCGCCTACCAAGCCAAAAGGCTACGCCTACATCGCGCCCTAAGTCGATGGGGGCCCTGAAATGGCCCCCGCACCTAGCAGCCACGCCCGGCGAAGCCGAGGCGCCCTCGGCGGTTCGCGATGGGGCCCCTCGCAGACTCCGGGACCCCGCAGTGCGGCTCGGAGCGCCTCGGTGGGAGTGAGGCGCTCCTCGCTTACTCAATGCATGCGCTTGTCGTCGTAGCCGGCGGAGCCCTTGATCCGCTCGTCGCTGCCGGGGATGTACTTCTTCTCCAGCTCCTGGAAGTGGCTCACGCGGGCCATCACGTGGTGGCTCTCGGTCGGATGGCCGTCCTTGGTCTTCTCCAGGCGCCACTGCGCCTGTTCCTGGTCCTGCACCAGCTCTTCCATGGCGTTCCACACCGCGTACATGCCGGCGTGGGCGGCGAAGAGCGTGATGAAGATGAACTTGTAGCCGAGCTCGCCCAGCTCCCGGAAGGTGAAGGGTTCTGGTCCTTGTGCCACTTGAACGATGACGAGTAGTTGAACGCCAGCGGCACGTTCGGGTGCGACTCGCGCATGGCCTTGGCAAACGCCACGGCCGGCTCGCGGTCCGGGCTCGAGAGCTCGGGCCACACCAGGTCCACGCCGGCGTCCGCGTAGGCCCGGCCGCGGCGGATGGCCTCCTCGAGACTGCCGCCCACCGCGCCGAAGGCGTCGGTGCGGGCGATGATGACGAAGTCCGGGTTCAGCCGGTCCCGCGTGTCGACGGCCGCGCCGATACTTCCGACGGCCTGATCCTCGCTGATGATCGTCTTGCCCGCGATGTGACCGCAGCGCTTGGGGAAGACCTGGTCCTCGATGTGGATACCGGCCACGCCGCTGCGCACGTACTCCTGCACCGTCCGGATCGTCGAGAGCGCGTTGCCGTAGCCGTCGTCGGCGTCGGCGATGACCGGGAATCTCGACGGCGCTGGCGACCATGGCGCCGATGCGGGCCACCTCGGTCTGGGTGAGGAAGCCCATGTCGGGCCAGCCGTTGGCCAGGGCCATCGAATAGCCGCTCAGGTAGATGGACTTGATGCCGACCCGCTCGGCGATCTGAGCGTCGAGCGGCGAGTAGACGCCGCCGGTGAACAGATAGGGCTCGGTGCGGAGCAGCTCGCGAAACGCTCTACCGGGATTGTGCATGAGCTCCGTCTCCAATCAGTGCAGGTCGAACGAGCCGACGGCTCGCACGTGGGACACTTCGAGCAACACCCCGGCGCAGGACGGGCAGTAGGTCGCGGACTCCAGCGAGATCGCGCACGAGGGACAGACCGGCGATCCGCAGTCCAGGCACGCGAGGCTGTGAAACACGCTGCCCAGCTCGCTCTCGCAGTTGCATTGACTCACCATGGCCATCTCCTTCTGGGGCTCGGGTCTGAGGCGATTCAGCGTTCACTCACTGTGCCGCGGAGGCGAGCGGCGAGCAACCTCATTGTTCTTATCGGGCTGATAGAATTTCGTGATCGGAAAGATATTTCACAGAGGCTATAATCGAACCGTATCGGGGGCCGGGCCCTCATAAGGGGAGGCGGATCAGGTGGAGATTCCCCAGCTCGAGGCCTTCGTGGCTGTCGGAACTTTTGGCGGATTTCGCCGGGCCGCCGATGCGCTGCGGGTCAGCCAGCCCGCCATCAGCGCGCGCATCAAGGCCCTGGAAGGCTCGTTGGGGGTCGCGCTGTTCGAGCGCGCCAAGACGGGGTTGGCGCTGTCCTCGGCCGGGCGCGCGCTCCGACCCCACGCCGAGCAGCTCCTGCAGGTGGCCGCCCACGCCCGCCAGGCCGTGCACGACTCTGCGTCCGTCGAGCGGGGGGCCTCTGACCATCGCGGCCGCCCTGTCCGATCTGCACCTACCTGCTGCCCGACGTGCTCAAGCGCTTCCAGGCCGCCCACCCCAAGACCAAGATCACCGTGCGGTCGGGCCACTCCAAGGAGGTGCTCGACATGGTTCTGGCCGGCGACGCCGAGCTCGGGCTGGCCCGCTCGCTCCAGCATCCGGAGATCGAGACCGTGAGCCTGCGGGAGGATCCGCTGATGCTGGTGGCCACGCCGGGCAGCCCGATGGCTCGCGCCGGGCGCAGCGCGACTGGACGAGATCGCGGGCCAGCCGCTGATCCTCTTCGATCGCGGCTCCAGCGACTGGACGCTCACGCTCGGCTTGTTTCGCCGGGCCGGGCTCGTGCCGAACGTCGTGCTGGAGGTGGAGTCGATCGAGGCGGCCAAGCGGATGGTCGAGCGGGGGATCGGCATCGCGTTCCTGCCCCAGCTGGCGGTCGTCCGCGAGATCCGGCGAGGCCAGCTCATCGCGATCGACCTGCGCGACGCCGAGGCGCTGAGCCGGAGCCTCGACCTGATCCATCCTCGCCAGCGTCCCCTGAGCGCCGAAGCCAACGCCCTGCTCAAGACGCTGCGCGCGGCGGTGGGCGAGGTCGCGCCGGCTGCGGCGCGGCGCAGCCCGGCTCGGCTGCGCGGCGGGCGGGCTCGGGCCTCGCGCGCGTGAGCCGCCCGCAGCCTACGCCGTGACGTTTTCGGCGGCGGGAGTCGGCGGGCGGGAGGCGATCAGGCTGGCAATCGAGGCCAGCGCCAGACCGAGAGCGATGCCGCCGAGCACGTCGGAAGGCCAGTGCGCGCGCAGGAGCACGCGGGCGAGCCCGACGAGCACGATCATCACTGATCGCCAGCACGCGCGTGGCGCGGCACAGCCGCGGCGACAGCGAGTCGGCCAGGAAGATCACCGCGCCGCAGAACGCCGCCGCGGCCGTCGAGTGGCCGCTCGGAAAGCCGAGCGAAGGTCCTCGGGACGCGCGCGGCCAATCACGTGCTTGAGCGTCCACTCCATGATGGGCGCGGTCGACCATGAGCCCGCTCCAGCAGCCACCACCGACGGCGGGCCTGGGGAACACCATGAACAGCACCACCAGACCGGGCGCCAGCATCCGCCAGTCGCCGGCCCGGTTCACCAGCCGCATCGTCTCCAGCACGCGCGGCGAGCGCCATGACTCCGAGAATGGCCTCGCGCAGCGCGTGTCGGCCGGCAACGCGCCGAGCATGACCACGGCGGCGGCCAGAGCCGCGAAGCACGCGCCGGCCACGGCCAGGACGCCACCGGATGATGGCAGGCCGACCTCATTCGGCCGGATTTCATTCCGAGGGGCGATCGCGCCGGGTGATGACGGCCACCACGATGATCACCACGCGCGCCGGCCAGCAGGGGCAAGGCCGCCGAAGACCAGCGGCACTGGTGAGCGGGCTCCAGCCCTCGCTGCGGAGCGCGCCGGGGTGATCCGCCCAGGCCGGCGTGACGCCATGACGCGGCCGCGACCATCGCCGCGAGCCGGCCCGAGCACGCGCGGACTTCACGAGGCTGGCTTCCTCCGGGCGCCCTCACGGCGCCGTCTTCTCGATCGCAGTGATCGCCAGGTTCGGTGGCGTCCCCGCAGCGTGAATCGTACCGCGTCTCCAGGTTTCACCGATTCCAGAATCTTCGGCGAGGCGGTGCGAAAGCCCATCGTCATCGCCGGCATGTAGCCCGGGATGTCGCCGTGGGTGATGACGAGCAGGCCGAGATCGCCCAGGCCGGCCCGCACGACTCCCGTGGACCGAATTCGCGCTCGCCGGTCGGCACCGCCGCGACCCGCGCGGCCTCGAGATCCTGGGCCAGACGCTGCGCCTGGCGGCCCCACCAGAGCCACCCCACGCCCAGGCCGAGCGCCAGCGCGAGATTCATCAGCAGCACCGCTTTCCACACGCGCATCAGTGCACGTGCTCGGCCGGCGGCGGCGGCGCCTTCTCCGCGTTCAGCCGCTGCAGATCGGCGACCAGCAGATCGCGTGTCGCGGCTGGCGGCTTCGCCGGGGCGACGCCCGCAGGTAGCCCTGCCGGTCGATGAGGAACTCGACGTGCGGCGCGGCGTGGAGAAGAGGCGATAGGTGCCGAGGATGTCGCGGGCTCCTTCGGTGACGACGGGATAGAAGATCCGCGCGTCACCCAGACGGCGGAGCGCGTCGGGCTCGGCATCGCTCGGCACGGCGACGATCTCCAGGCCCAGGGTGGAGAGCAGCGCGTAGCGCTGGGGCCAGCTCGACCAGCCGCGCGTCGGAGGCGGCAGCGTGTAGAGCACGAGCAGCACGATCTTCCGGCCGCGGTACTCCTTGAGCGAGCGGGCCGGTGGGGCCCACGGCAAACGGTGAAGTCGGGCGCCACGAGCCAGAGCTGCTCCTGGCGCCACGGTCGGTGCCGAGCAGCGCGCGCGGTGTCGGCCGCCGACAGCGCGCGCAGGAAGTTGACGAGGTCCCAGCGCTCGTCGGGGCTCAGCCGATCACCGAAGGCCGGCATCTTGCCGGCCCGTAGGCCGATCCACCAGAAGAGATCGCCGGCGGTGTGAAGCGCCACGCGGTGCGCGCGCGAGATCCGGCGGCGCGGGTTCAGCGCGGCGCGCCGCCGGTCCGTCTCCGCCGCCGCGCGGCCCGTGGCAGGCGACGCAGTGCTGGGCGAAGAGCGTGCGGCCTCGGCAATCGCCGCGGCGTGATATGGCACGTCCGGCGCTGGTACGTCGTGGATACGCGTCGGTGACGAGCGGCGGCACGGCGATGCCGAGTCCGGCGGCGAGGACGACTCCGCCTCCTGGCCAGGAACGGCAGGCCGCGGCGGCGCAACGCCAGCGACGCCAGCAGCGCCACCGCGCCCAGCACCGCCACCTGGCTCCCGACCAGCACAGTGACCTGAGCTCCGGGCGCGACGTCGAGCGCGCGGAGCGACAGACGGATGGAGAACGGCCACACGGGCTGGGCGTGGCGCGCCGGCGGCGTCACGCTCATCGCGGCGACGAGGCCGAGCACCAGCGCAGCCAGCCCGGCCTCGACGGCGACGAAGCGGCCGAGGCGACGCACATCGCCGGGCGGCCGATGGTGGCCGCGTCCGCCGCCGAGGGCGGCAACGAGGACGGCGGTTGCCCGCAGCGAGCGCGAGCATCGCGGCGTAACACCGCCAGCTTCGCCAGCAGCAGGCGGCCGTGCGCCGTGCCGGAGAAGGCCGGGCACGCTGCCGACCTGGGCCCACGTGTTCCAGACGCCGGACAGGATGAGCACGACCACGAGTGCCAGTGCCGTCGCCGAGAAACGCCGCGCGGCGAGCACCGCGTAGGGCCGGCGACGGCGCCTGCTCCTGACTGGCGAGCCCGAGCAGGAGCGCCAGGGCGGGGAGCCCGCCGACCCAGATGCCGGCGGCCAGCAGGTGCGTCCGCGTCGACTCGCGATCGCCGCCGCCGTGTCCGGCTTCCGAGCGGCGGCGGCGTGGCCGGCGGCCGCGGCCAGCCCCAGCGCACCGAGGCAAGCCGAGCGGCGCGCCCTCGCCCTGCGCCGCCTCCGCCGGTCCGTGCGTGGTCCGCACAGGTTCATCCGCCTGGCGAGGAAGGCGCCCAGCACGAGCAGCAGGCCGCCGCGCAATGAGGCCACACGGCGCCCGCCTGGAATTGTGCGGCAGCATGCGGCCGATCGCGGACAGGTCCAGCGCCGCGCCGGCGCGACCCTCCAGCACGGCGTGGTTCTGCCCGGCGATCGCGATGACGGCCGTGAGGAGCGCGATCGCGGTCGAAGCCGACCCACGGACGCTGACGATCCACGCGTCCCACCGGCTGGGCCGTGGGACGGATCGGACGGCCCGGCCCAGCGGCAGCATCGTGGCGCCGCCACCGACCAGCAGAACCGAGGACGCGAGGTGCAGCCAGCGCGCGAGCAGCTGCGATCACTGCTGACCAGTCGAAGCTCACCACCTCGGTGCGCGCGAACCGGCTCACTCGCCGACGACATCACGCGCAGCGTCGGCCGCGATGGCCACCGTGATCTTCGTCGTCGCCGCCGCCAGCGTGACGTCGGCGCCGTAGTGGAAGCCTTGGCCGCCCATCATCGGCACCAGGTTGACGGTGCGCGGGCGGCGCTGTCGGCGTGAATCGTGGCGCTGATCGGCAGGTAGGGCACCGGCTCGCCGGTGGCCAGATCGGTGACGAGACGACGAGGTGCCCGGCCGCCGCGCGTGGGCTTGGCCGCGCGCGTGATCGTGCTGCGCGTGGTCGCCGCCCTGGCCCGGCGGCGTGGAACGCCAGCCGCACCTTGGTAGCTGCCGGCCGTCTGCTCGCGGGCGGGCGGTGCGCGCGCCGTGGTGGGCGTGGTCGCCGCCGCCCAGGCTCCGGATGAAGGCGACCAGGTCGATCGTCTCGGCCAGCGTGAGGCTGTCGCGGAAGTCCGGCATGATCGACAGCCCGTCGGGACCGGTGTGACCGGGACCGAGCACGATCACCGGCGTTCGGATTGATGATCGATTCGGCGAAGTACTCTGCGGGATGGTTGGCGCCCATGCCGCTCAGCTCGGACCCCGACGCGTGGGATCCGGCGCCACGCGCGGGGAACGTTTGCTCCTTGATCTCGTGACACTGGTAGCACTCGAGCTTGGCGAACACCTCGCGCCCCTTCGCGGCGTCGCCGGCCGGCCACGAGAAGCCGCCAGCCCGCCGGCACCCCACCGCCGCGGTGCGCAGCTCCTCCATGGTGACGCGCTTGGACGTCTGCGTCGTCCGCCGGCGCTTCGCGGCCGGGGCGCCGTGCTGATGCTGGGCCTGCGCGAGCGCACCGCCGACGAGCACGGCCAGCGATCAGCCCGACGGCCACCCGACTGACGTTCGTCATCGTCCCTGCGACCTCCTTGGCGCTCACGTAGCGCAATCGATCGTCTTGGTGGCGGGGAACTGCTCCTCGTGCCAGGCCACGACGAACCCATCACGCGCCACCGCGACGTCCGGCGTCCAGGCCTTGATCGCCTGCGACAGGACCTGGACGGGGCCGAGGCTCCGCCCGCCTTCGCCGATAGAGCGCAACAAGATCCGGCGGCGGACCGCGGTCGAATCCTCCCACACGACGACGCCGCGGCCCGCCGGCGTCCACCGCGAGGCGCGCGTGATCGGGCACCGAGCCGGTCGCGGTGTGCACGCGCCGGGGCGTGCCAGGCGCGACCGTCGGCGGCGACGGCGCAGCAGCGAGGTCGGGCGATCCCGCGGACGCTTCGGTGTACCAGACCGCGTAGAGACGGCCGCGCGGCATCGGCCGCGATGCTGCCGCCGCGATGCGGGCAGGCGGTGATCTTCCATCGATCGGCGTGCACGAGGGCCGCCGCGGCGAACAGTCCGGCCGCCGTCGGTCGAGCGCGAGAGCACCATGTCGCGGATGTCGCCAGGAAACACCTTGCGCCACAGCACGGAGCGCGGCCTCGCCGGGCCCGGCCGACACGCTGACTCGACAGCAGCGCACGTCTCGCCCGCGGGCAGCCGGGTGATGCGCTCCAACCGCGATCCACGCTCGGTCACGCGGCCGAGACAGGTCGCGGTCTGGCTCGGGCCCTCGCGGCTGTCGATCCACGCGACGAGCACGGTCCCGTCGGCGGCGACGGCCAGATCCTCGAACGAGTGCGAGATCGGCCGGTCGTCGTTCACGCGCACGGGCGGCCTCGAAGGACGTCCGCCGTCGAGCGAGCGCGACAGGAAGCAGATCGGACGCGAACAGACCCGCCGACCGGCTTGGGCTGGCTCGACGACCAGGTCACGTAGACCTCGCCGCCGGCCTGAGCGCCAGCCCGGGCGCCTGGTGCAGCGAGTCGACCGACGCCTGCGGCGGGTTGAGCCGGACCGGATCGCCCGCGGTGCTAAGCCGGGTGACGAAGACCGTGTTCGTCTCACCGGTCTTGGCCACCCAGGCGATCACTGGACCGTCAGCGCCCTCGGCGACGGCCGGAGCGGAGACGTGCACCTCGTGTCCGCCGGCCGGGGTGCGTCACCTCCAGCCTGGCGGGCGGCAGCGGCAGCGCGCCGACCCCCGGCGGGCGCCGTGAGCAGCAGTGCGAGCAGCGCGAGAGGCGAACGCTTCATCGCCATCTCCATTCGAGCGCGCCGAGCATCGGCATCTCCTTAGCGGAGTCGGAACTCGACGGGGAGCTGCACCCACATGGCCACCTTCTCCGTTCCGCGCCGGGCCGGCTCGAAGCGCCAGCGACGGACCGCGTCGGCCGCGGCCTGATCCAGATCGGGATGGCCGGCTGACTGCGTGACGATCACGCTGGCGACGCGGCCGTCGTCGGCGACGAGCACGTTCAGCAGCGTGGTGCCCTGAACGCCGAGCCGGCGAGCGCTCGAGGGATACGCCGGGCGGTGCTGGTAGCCGCCCTCGTGGAATGGCGCGCTGGGTGATGCCGTCGGCGAAGGCAGCGCGCCGACCGTCGGGTCCGAGTCGGCCGCGCGGCGGCAGTCGATGCGGGCGCCGGGCGCCGAGCGCGGGCTGGCCGGCGGGCGGTGCGCTGGCGAACGCGCCAGGGCCCGCGATCGACCGCATCGGGTGCAGGCGGACCACTCGCCGTCGGCGCTGACTCGGCGCGGCCGCGGCGGATGGCGCCGGGCGGCGCGGTGGTGACCGGCGCTGCTGGCGCCGGGGGCAGGCGGCGACGGCTCCGGCGTCGACGACTTCCGGCTTCTCGCCGGCGCCTGAGTGCCGGCGCGGCCGGCATCGGTGTCTCGATGGGCTTGGGCAGCCGCAGCGGACGTCGATCGGGTGACCTGGCAGCGCTGCCGGAGGCGGCGGCGGTGGCGAGTCGGGCTCGACGCAGCTCGGCGAACAGGACCGGCAGGTGAGTCGGCGACCCCGGCGCCAGCAGGACGATGCCGACGATGCCGATGTGGACCAGCACGGATGCCGCCACTGGTCCGAATCGCGCGAGACGAATGCCCTTCATCGTTGCGAGCGCCTGAGCGCCTCCTCCATGGTCATGGCTGCTGAGCGTGGCTCCGGACCGGCGCGCACGGCGCGCGTGAAGCGCGCGCAGAGAACGCGGGTCAGAGACGCGGAGCGGACGAACCGAAGGAGCTAGGCGGAGGGGGGAGCGCGCCCTCGTCGGGGCGAAGCGGACGGCTACCGGGCTGATCAGGTTCGGATGCGACGACGACGCCGATCGGAGTCGGGACCCACACCGCGGGGACGGCCAGCGGCTCGGCCGCGCTCTGCACGTGCGCCGAGGCGGCCGCCACCGCGCAGTGGGACGCGGCGCGCTGATCGGCCAGGTGGTGGACCGAGTGCACGCCCTCTTCGACCGCGATGACGGCGAGGATCGAGCACGAGCGCCACGATGACGACCCGTCTGGGCGCGATCAGCGTGACGCTGGCCGAGCAGGAGCGCCAGGATCAGCGCCGCCCAGACCGGAGCGCGTGGACGACGGCGACGGGATCGGATCGACCCGCGCGACAGCGCCGCCGGACGCGGCGCCGGGCGCCGCGGACGGTGGTGACGCTCGGCGTAGAGCGGCCGGAGCGGGTTCCTGGGCCACCGCGACGTCACCGATGCTGTCGCCGGCGAGGAGCGCACGTGAGCGAGGGCCGTGGTCGCCGAGCCCAGCAGCGCGCTGGTGGCGACCAGCACCATCAGCAGGACGAGCAAGCGCCTCGGATGGCGGGCCATCGTGTTCACCGTTATAACACGCGGCGCGTGGGTTCGGTTCCAGCCCGCTCGGCACCGGTCACTGGACCCGCCGTCGAGGGACGCCGGTTGCTTGGTAGAGTGATCGCCATGCGCGGACTTCGTGGCTTCCTGACCTGCGTTCTTGTCGGCCTCGCGGCAACCGCCGGCGCACACGGTCTCCTCGACCGCGCCGATCCCCGTCCCGGCAGCCGGGTGCGGACGCCGCCCACCCACGTGAGCGTCTGGTTCACGGAACGACTGGAGCCGGCCTACAGCAGTGTGCAGGTGGTGAACGACAAGGGCCAGCGGGCGGACGCCGACGACAGCCGGGTGGACGCGAGCGACGCACGACAGCTGCGCGTGTCGGTGCCGCCGCTGGCCGCCGGCACCTACAAGGTGCTCTGGCGCGTGCTGTCTGTGGACGGGCACCTCACGGAGGGCGAGTTCACGTTCCGGTGACGCCGTGATCCGCGCCATCTTCTTCGACGCCGGCAACACGCTGATCCACATGGACTACACGGCGATCGCCGACGGCGCTCGCCGGGCCAGGGGGATCGACGCCCGCGCCGCCGAGGTCCAGCGGGCCGAGTGGCGGGCCCGGGTGCGACTCGACGCGTCCTTCGGCGATGCGGTCTCGACCGAGAGCCCCGACACCGGCGAGCGCTACCTGCGCTACCTCCTCGACGAGCTGGGAGTGCGCGATGCCTCCACGGTGGCCGCGCTGTCGGCGTGGCGGCGCGGATACAACGCGCCCATCGGACTGTGGACCCAAGGTGAGCCCGAGGCGGAGGCGGCGCTGACACTGGCGCGGCCCGCGGTCTGCGCACGGCGTGCATCTCGAACTCCAACGGCACGGTGCGCCGCGATCCTCGAGGACTCGGCCTCGCGCGTCATCTGGACTTCATCATCGACTCGTCCCAGGTCGGCGTCGAGAAGCCCGATCCGCGCATCTTCCGCATTGCGCTGGAGCGGGCCGGGCTGGCGGCCACCGAGGCCGTCTACGTGGGCGATCTCTACTCGATCGACGTGGTCGGCGCGCGCGCGGCCGGCCTGTCCGCCATCCTGCATGGATCCCGGCGCGTGCTGGGGCTCGCGCGATTGTCCAGTCCGCGCCGACGGCGCTCGCGCCGTCGAGCGTGCGCTGTCGGGCGTAGCCCGAGTCCTCGGCGGCGTGGCTACTCGGGGAGCGTCACGTAGGGTAGCGCTGCAGGCGCCGTAGATGACGCGCTTCATCTCGGCGATCTGGGCCTCGCTCGGCCCCTCGAAGCGCAGCGTCAGGTAGGGGTTCGTGTTGGAGGCGCGCACGAGACCCCAGCCGCCTCCGGGAAGAGCACGCGGGCGCCGTCGATGTCGATCGTCTCGTAGCGCTCCGCAGATCGCGCGCCAGCTCCTCGATCAGCGCGAACTTCTTGTCGTCCGGACACGGCGCCTTCAGCTCCGGCGTGGAGTGCAAGTGCTCGATGGTGTCGAAGAGTCGCGAGACCGGGCCGGGCTCGCCGGCGACGATGTCCACGATCTTGCAGGCGGCCAGCAGGCCGTCGTCCACGCCGTAGTAGTTCTCGGCGAAGAAGATGTGGCCCGCTGACCTCGCCGCCCAGAAGGATGCTGGTCGTCGCGCATCTTGCGCTTGAGGTGCGAGTGGCCGGTCTTCCACATGACGGGCACGCCGCCGTGCGCGCGATGTCGTCCACCAGCGACTGCGAGCACTTCACGTCGAAGACGACCTTGGCGCCCGGGTGCCGGCGCAGCAGGTCGCGGGCGAGCAGGACCAGCACCAGGTCGGCCTCGTGGCGGCGACCGCGCTCGTCGATCACGCCGACGCGATCGGCATCGCCGTCCCACGCCAGTCCGAGATCGGCGCCGAGCTCCAGGACCTTCGCCTGCAGATCGACGACGTTCTCCGGATCCTCCGGGTCGGGCAGGTGGTTGGGAAAGCGCCCGTCCGACTCGCAGTAGAGCTCGATGACCTCGCAGCCGATGCGGCGAAGCAGATCGGGTCCGTAGCGGCCGGCCACGCCGTTGCCGGCGTCGACCACGACGCGAAGCCGGCGGGCCGGCTGGACCAGAGCCGGCGAGCACGCCGGAAGTAGTCGTCGCGCGCGTCGCGCGCGGTCACGCGCCCTGGCCCGATCTCGAAGTCGCCCCGCTCGATGGTGCGACGCAGCTCCTGGATCTCGTCCTCGCTGAGCGGCGCGGCTCCGGGTGGACCATCTTCACGCCGTTGTAGTCCACCGGGTTGTGGCTCCCGTGATGTTGGCCCCGCCGTCCAGGCGCCAGTGCGCGGTGGCGAAGTAGCAGCATCGGCGTGGTGACCTCGCCGATGTCCACGATGTCGATGCCGGCCGCCCGCGCGCCCTCGATGAAGGCGGCCTTGAGCTCGGCCGACGACTCCCGGTTGTCCCGTCCGACGGCGACCGTGCGGCCGCCGCGGCGCCGGATCAGCGTGGCGTAGGCGCGTCCGACCTGCGCGGAAGACGACGGGATTGATGTCGGTGCCGATGCGGCCGCGCACGTCGTAGGCGCGAAAGATATGGGGATTGAGCATGGGCGCGACCCGTCGTGTAGCCTAGCATGACCGGGACGAGGCGCTCGATGACGAAACGGCGACGCGCGTGCCCCGTGAGATGATCGGGCCCGTGTCCGCCGTCGGGATCGCACGAGCGCGCCACGCACCTCACCCACCGCCTGCCGCCTGCCGAGAGGATTGCCATGGGATTGATCGACGACGCCGCCATACGTGAGAAGACCAAGCGCACCAGCGCCACGCTGTTCAAGGGTGTCCGCAACGAGGTCGGTTTCGACCACTGGAAGCGCTTCGACAAGGGCCTGGCCCGCGATCTCTCGCTCTTCTTCACCGGGGTCATGTACAGCCGCGAGGTGATCTCGCAGAAGCAGCGCGAGCTGTGCGCGGTGGCCTCGCTCACCGTGCTGCATCGGCCCAGGAGCTGCACGTGCACATCCACGCCGCCCTCAACGTCGGGCGCCACCCGCCGCGAGGTCGCCGAGGTGATCTTCCAGCAGGCGACGTACGGCGGGATGCCCGTGGTGGTGGACGCGCTCGAGGTCTACGGCAAAGTCCTGACCGAGCGGGGCGAGCCCTTCCCGGGCGAGGAGACGGCGTGACCGATGCCGAGCTGGACCGGGCGCTGGCCGCCGCGATCGAGGCGGCCGGCGCCGCCGGCGAGGTGGCCATGCGGTACTACCGCACCGGCTTCGACGTCACGATGAAGGCCGACGCGACGCCCGTGACCGAGGCCGATCGCGGCGCCGAGCGGGTGATTCGTGAGGTCATCGGGCGAGCGTTCCCGACTCACGGCTTCCTGGGCGAGGAGTTCGGCGCCGTCGGCGAGCAGAAGACGCGCTGGATCATCGATCCCATCGACGGCACGCGGAACTTCATCCGCCACGTGCCCATCTGGGCCACGCTGATCGCGCTCGAGGACGGCGGTGAGGTCACCGTCGGCGTCATCCACAATCCGGTGACCGGCGAGACGCTGGCCGCCCGGCGCGGCGGCGGCGCGCGGCTGAACGGCGAGCGCGTGCGCGTCTCGGCGATCGACGAGCTGCGCCAGGCCACGCTGCTGCACGCGGGGCTCAAGCTCCTGCGCGAGACGCCCCACTGGGACGGCTTCGTGCGGCTGGTGGACGCGACCGATCGCCAGCGCGGCTTCGGTGACTACCTCGGCTACGCGCTGGTCGCCGAGGGCAAGGCCGAGATCTACGCCGAGACGGATCTCAAGGCCTGGGATCTCGCGCCGTGCAAGGTGATCGTGGAGGAGGCGGGCGGCCGCTTCACCGACTTCGCCGGCGTCCCGACCATCCACAGCGGCACGGCCTTCGCCACCAACGGCCGGCTCCACGCCGCCGCGCTTGGCGCTCTTTCAACCCGGCGCGTCGCCGGGCCTGAGCGCGACGGCGTGGGCGCGGTCCAGCTCGCGGTGCACCCCGGTGCGCTGCGGCGACGTCCTGCTGGCCGTCCCGGCGCTGCGCGACGCTCCGCGCGACGTCGTCGGCGCCGCTGCGTGCTGGCGGCCCAGCCACGGATCGGCGCGCTGCTCGAGGCGCTCGGCGTGGTGGATGGTCACGTCGCCTTCGACGCCCTCGGCCTCGACGCGCTCTTCGTGGCCGACGCTGACAGCCGTCCGCGCCTGCCGGCCGTCGAGCGGGTGGTCTGCTGGTTCGGCGCGCGCGATCCCGTCTTCGTCCGCCGTCTGACCGACTGCGTACCGGACGCGATCGTCGCGCCATCTGTGGTCGCGGGCGTGCGTGTGGGAGCATCTGCTGCGCACGGTCGGCGCTCCGGCGGCGAGTGGTGCGCGCCGATCCGCGTCAGCGAGACGCTGGCCGCGCAGGCGCCGGGGTGCTCACCAGCCACCGGTTTCGACGGTCCACCGCCGTTTCTGTTCGTCCACCCGGGCGCGGGCAGCGCGGCCAAGTGCTGGCCGGCGGAGGCCTTCGCGCGGATCGATCGCCACGGTGGCGGCACGGAGCCGGATGAACGCGTTCGTGCATCAGGGACCGGCCGACGCGACCGCGGCGGCCGCGCTGCGCCGTCACATCGGCCGCGGCGTCGCCTGGATCGTCGATCCATCGCTCGCCGCGCTGGCCGGGCGCTGTCCCGCGCACGGTCTTTCTCGGCAACGACTCCGGCGTGAGCCACCTGGCGGCGGCGCTGGGGATCCCTCGGTGATCCTCTTCGACGCCGGCAACCTCGCGTGGCGACCGTGGGCCGCCCAGGCGGTGGTGCGGACCGTCACGCCTGTCCCGGGTCGACGACAGCGACGTGGAGGCGGTGGTGGCGGACATGCGCCGACTGCTCGCGTGACGCGCCGCCGCCGCTCGCAGTGGAGCCTGGTGCTGGCCGGCGTCGTGGTGATCGCCGCCGGCCTCGCCGTCGGCCTGGTCGAGGTCTACCGATTCCCGAAGGGATCGATCTGGGTCGTCGGTCGGCGTGACCGTGCTGCTCGTTGCTGCTCATCGCGCCTCGGCCGCCGCCGGTCGTAGTCGCGCCGGCCCCGTACTTCCGGTGCTTCTTCTCTTCCTCCGCGGCCCGCCGGAGGATCTCGTCTTCCGAGCACGTCCTCGACCTTCGTCGAGAGCGTCCAGCGATAGCCGAAGGGATCGGTGATCTCGCCGCTGCGGTGCCCGTAGAACTTGTTCTCCAGCGGACGGCTGAGCGTGCCGCCGGCGGCCATCGCGTGCTTCACGCTGGCGTCCGACGTCGGGAACGTTCACGGACGAAGCTGATCGGCGAGCCGCCGAGCGTGCGGGGGCTCACCGCGCCGATCTCCGGATGCTCGTCGGCCAGCATGAGGTGGAGCCGCCGATGCGGATCTCGGCGTGGCCGACGCGGCCGACCGAGTCGGTGATGCGCGCGAACGTCTCCTTGGCGCCGAAGGCCTGCTGTAGAAGTCGATCGCGCTGGGCGGCGTCCTTGATGATGAGGTAGGGGATCACGGTGCCGGGCGTGTCGGGGAGCGCAGTTCGTCTGGGGGCTCATGGCTCGGTCCCTCCTGCGTGACTGGGGTGTGGCGAACGTTCGGCGTGGCGCTTGACGGCGGTGAGGACGTCGCCCCACCAGCTGTCCTCGCATCATGACGAAGTCGTGGCCGGTGCAGACCGTGACGCGCCAGGATGGCGGTCCGGCAGGGCGTCCCAGCCGCTGTGTGGGTGACGCTGACGCGCGTGCCGTCGCCGGCGCGGTTCGAAGGCACACGCTGACCCGGGTCGATTGATCGGGCGCGAAGTTCGGGCAGCCGCCAGGTGACGGCCAGGGCGGCTGCGGCGGCTCCCAGACCTCGACTGTCCCGACGACGAAGCACGCGCTCCGGCCGCGGCGTCGGCCACGTGGAGCAGACGGCCGCCGACCCCGGGCTCGAGGACGAGTGTCCCCTGGTAGGGGGCGAGGAACCGATAGCGAGGGCCACGGCCCCACCAGGTGTCGAGCTCGCGGGTGAAGACGGCAAAGGCGAGCTCCGGCTCGACCTCCACGTCGAGCGAGACGGTGACCGCGTCGGTCGCGCTCACGACCGCCGCTCCTGGCGCGGCGCTCGGCGTGCGCCTTGAACGTCGCGAGCTGCCCGCCCCAGAACGCGTGCACCTGGGTCAGCCAGCTCTGGAGATGACCGAACGGCTCGGGCCGCAGCCGATAGAGCCGCACCCGCGCATCGTGATCCACCCCACCGCCTTCGATCAGCCCGCAGCGGCGCAGCACGCGCAGGTGACGGCTCATCGCCGGCATGCTCAGCCCGCACGCCTCGGCCAGCTCGCCGGCCCGCCGCGGCCCGCGACGCGAGGTGGTCCACGATCCGGCGGCGGATGGGGGTGGCGAGCCCGGCCAGGGTGCGGTCGATCTCGGCGGCCATGCCGAATATAGTTAACCCTATGTGGTTAACTGTTGTCAATCGGGCGAAGGTGAGGACCAGTCCGGCTCGGCGGCGGCTGCGAAGCCGGGACAGGCCAGCGAGCCGATGGCGAGGCGGCCGCGCGTCGATGCGCAGCCGCACGAGATCGCCGTCGCGAACGTAGAGATCCGGGTGCGCGGCCAGGAACGCCGCCTGCTCGGTGCGCGGCAGCGCGGCCAGGCCGCGGACGTAGTGATGCCCGTTGCGCTCGACGTGGCCGAGGCCGAGCAGCGCGACGAGCGCCAGATCCTGCTGCACGGCCAGGCCGGCCTGGGTGGTGAGATCCTCGGCGGACATGAAGTACCGGTCGTCGCCGGCCTGCCGGTTCCACTGCGCGCAGCGCGCGAGATTCAGCAGCGACTTGTAGCACGCCCTTGCAGGACTTGCTCGACACGCCGCGGTAGCCGCGTGCCCGCGCCCGGGGAAAGGCGTCGAGATCGGCGTCGGACTCGTCGATGATCACCGGCCGCGCCTCGCTCAGCGCCGAGTCACGTCCTGGCCGAGCGCATTGGTCGCGGTGATCGGCTGCTCGAGGAACAGGATGGACGCGACGAGGCGCTCGAGCTTGGGCGTGGCGGTCAGCGCGCGCCAGCAGCGTCGAGCACGCCCTCGACCGTCTCGTACTGCTCGTTGCCGTCGAGGCTGACCAGGTAGGGCGCCGGCCGGCGATCGAGCACCGAGGCGATCGACTCCAGACGGGCGACGTCAGCCGTCACGTCGCCGCCGACCTTGAGCTTGAAGTACGTGTGTGCCCGTAGCGCGCCACCACCTCCTCGAGGGTCTCAGGCAAGCCGTCGTCGACGCGGCCGCCGGTCCGCTGGTCGGCCGCGGTGATCGGATCGACCAGCCCCACCGTGTGGCGGGCGTGCAGGCTCTCGGCCGGCCGCAGACCGGCCAGGAATCGATCGAAGTCGAAGCCGGCAAACTCCGGCAGGAGATCTCCCGGCACCAGGCCAGGCAGATTCGCCTGCATCGCCGCGTAGAACGACACGCCATGGAGCCGGCACAGGCGCGTCCAGCACGGCGCGGTCCAGCAGGGCCGGCCCGTACCAGGCGATCAGCGGGATTCGAGGCCGGCCCGTCCAGCCTCAGTCGATCTGAGGGCGATAGCTCTGGGCGAACAGCCCAAACGCCGAGCGAGGCACGCGGCTGTCGGTGTAGAGCGCGCGGGCGATTCCTCAGCGACCGCCGTAGCTGCTCGAAGTTCGCCTCGTTGCTGAGCGCCGGATTCTTGTCGAACCACTTCGGTGCCAGCATCTCCGCCGCCGCCCCCAGGCTTCGCGCCCGTCCTCGAGCGCGATCCGGACCCGCACGAACGCCTGCGGCGACTCCGTGAGGGTGACCACGCCGAAGCGAAACGGCATGCGCAGCCGGACGTCCCGCTCCAGCAGACGAACTTCGTTGACCCGCACGCGCGGCGCGTTCACGCGGGGGCCTTGGCTCGGGATGATCTCGGAACGTGACGTTGCGAGCGCGCTCTCGACGCTCAGCGCTCCGGCTTCTTCCAGATGCCGCGGTCGTGCATCAGCCGGATCTGTCGCTTGATGACCTTCTCCCGGTACTCCGCGTGCTTCATCGGGCGCGCGCTTGAGGTACAGGTTCTTCGGGATAGATCGGCTTCTCGTACAGCAGCTGGTACAGCTCGGTGCGCAGATCCTTCATCCAGTTGTCCCACTGCGCGCGGGCCCGGTGGTCGCGCATCGCCTCGATGTCGATGACGCCGCCCACGTAGGTGGAGCCGGCGCCGTAGTCCTGGCGCCCGACGATGCGGCCCTTGTAGTCGATGATGAAGGAGCGTCCGCCGAAGGTGTCGATGGGCGTCGTCTCCTCGGGGAAGAGGTAGTAGGTGCCCATGTTGGGCGCCACGATGTACATGTTGTTGTCCAGCGCGCGGGCCCGGCTCTGGATCTCGAAGATCTCGTTGCCGGTGGCCGGGTGCGGATAGGACGCCCGGTAGACGACCTCGGCGCCGTTGAGGGCCAGCGCCCGCGCGTTCTCCGGGTACGAGCCCTCGTTGGCCATCATGATGCCGAGCCGCCCGATCTCGGTGTCGACCACCGGCCAGAAGGCATCCAGGTTGCGGCCGTACTTCTCGACCCACCAGTCGTACACGTCGTGCGGGCACACCGAGTGCTCGACCGGAAACAGCGGCGAGACCTTGTAGTGCTTGAGGATGATCTTGCCGCGCGGGTTGATGATGAACCCCACGTTGAAGTAGCGGTCCTTGAGGTCGGGATGCCGCGCCTTGGCCTGGGCCGATGACGAAGGCGTTGTACTCCTTGGCGATCTTGCCCAGCGCCTCGGTCTCCTCGCCGGGAATGTCGATGGCGCACTCGCGCGCGAAGGTGACGTGGTCGAGGTCGAGCACCTCGTCGTTGAACGCCTGCAGCGCGCCTTCCGGAAACGCGATCAGGCGCACCGGGATATCGAGCGCGGACAGCCACGAGGCCGCCTTCACCAGGTGGCGCAGGTGCTCGAGGTTGATCTGGATGTCCTTGCGCCGGCGGATGCCGCGGACGGTGGGGATCAGACCGACGGCGGTGTAGGGCTTGACCATGCGATCTCCTTTTTAGCTGGCGGCGCGGACCCGCCGGATGCGCGACTGCACGGCGCTCACGCGACCGGCCTCGAGCTCGATCTCCAGCTCGTGGTGCTCCTCTTCCCAGTGGCGCACGGTGGTGAGCCGGCTCAGGGCCAGCCGCGTTCGCGGAAGGCGCCGCACCGCCCGGTAGACGAGGATGCGCTCCGGGCCGGGTCCGCGGCGGTTGCGCTCCTCGTCCGGCGGTCCGCACAGGCCCAGCACGTCGGCCTCGGTGGTCCGGCCCGGCAGGATCTCCTCGGCCACCGCTCGTGGCAGCGGGGACCCGGCCAGCCGCGCGAACTCCGGCTCGTGCCGGCGCCGCACGTGCAGGCGGCTGCGCAGCAGACGCCCCACGTCGCGCGACAGGAAGAAGAACCAGCCAGATTTCCGAGCGCCAGGAGGACCAGGGAGACCACGATCGGCCGCCAGGCGATCGTTCCCGCGAAGTAGCTGAATCGCACGTTGACCATCTGCGGCATGACGCCCCTCGGTCGGGCCGAGCGGCATGGTCACGTTCTCGGTTCCGGCACGCAGGCGACTTCGGGCGCCGGGTGGCGCTGGCCGGTCCGATCTCCTCGATCCGCAGGTGATCGGAGTCGGAGAAGCTCGCCACCACGATGGAGTACTCGCGGCCGAGCCGCACGATGCGGTCGCCGCTGCTCGAAGTAGAGCGGGAAGGCCGGCATCACCGGTGAGCCGATGTCGCCGAACCCGACGTTGAGCACCCAGCGACGGCCCCAGAACAGCTCCTCGAACCACGTGGCGGGCTTGGGTGTCACCAGGCCGCGCGAGGCCAGCGAGAGCACGATGACACCGGCCGGGTCGGCGAGCCTCGGATTCCAGGGGATCTTGATGTAGGTCGACGGGGCCGACCTGAGCGGCCGCGCCGCCCTGCCGTGTGAACGTGACGAACGAGGCCGCCTCGGGCAGGCGCGTGGGAGGTACGCCCGTGCCCAGCTGCATGCGCTCGCGGCTGCCGAGCGCCAGCCGCCCGCCCCGTTCACGACGAAGCCGCGTTGCTGCACCTCACGCACCAGCGCGGGTCGGCTGACCCGGGGCGGTGGCGTCGCCCAGCTCGGCCGGCCAGAGCAGGAACAGGTCCTCCTTGACGTCGGACGGCCGCTGCCCCAGGGCGTGGTCAGGCTGAACGAGAGCGTGACCATGACGGTTCCGACATCCGGCTGGACGCTGGCCACCACGAACAGCGGGCCGATGGCAAATTCCGGATGCGGTCGGAGGCCAGGAAGACCTGGGCGTGACCCGGGGCCGGGGTGGCGGCGAGGACCAGAACCGCGCAGAGCAGCGCACGCCCTCGATTGGGCACCCTGCACTCCTAGCACAGGACGGGCCGCGGCGCAGGCTCGGGTAGAATAGCGCGCCATGAGCCGCCCCGGTGTCGCTGTGTCCTTCATGCCGCTGGAGAACCGCCGGGAGGTCATCGCCGAGCTGGCCACGCTCAGCCGACCGCGCCGGGCTTCGACGCGCTTCTACCTGCCGGAGACGTGGGCCTACGACACGACGGTGCTCCTGGCCGAGGCTGCCGTGAAGACCTCGCGCATCCGGCTCGGCACCGGGATCATCGGCGTGTGGAATCGCAGCGCCGCCACCATCGCCATGGCCGCCGCCACGCTGGCGTCGCTGTCGTCGGGGCGCTTCGTCCTCGGGCTGGGCGCCAGCACGCCCCAGCTGGCCGAGGGTCTGCACGATGTGCCGTTCGGCGCGCCGCTGGCCCGGATGCGGCGCACGGTCGGCCAGATCAGGGCGCTGCTGCGCGGCGATCGCATCCCGCTGGCCGTCACCACCGCGGCCCGCCCGCTGAAGCTCAACGTGCCGTCAGCCTCCGAGGTGCCCGATTCACCTCGCCGCGATCGGCGACGAATCCGTGCGGCTGGCCGGCGAGATCGCCGACGGCTGGATCCCGTTCATGTACCCGCTGCGGCAGCTGCCTCAGGGCGTGGCGCGGCTGCGCGAAGGCGCCGAGCGCGGACGGGCATCCCGAGCGGCTCCCGGCCGTGTGCCCGTCGGTGCCGGCGGTGGTGTCCGCCGGACGCGGCTCGCGCGCGGGAGGGCGCCGCGTGGTTCGTGTCGTTCTACGTCGTCAGCATGGGCACGTTCTACCGGGACTCGCTGACGCGCCAGGGCTTCGGCAAGGAGGTGCAGGCGGTGCCTCGCCGCCAACGCCCCGCGCTTTCAGGGCGCGGTGTCCGCCCGACGCCGAGGAGCTGCTGGAGCAGCTGATCGTGTTCGGCACGCCGCCCGAGGCGCGCCGTCGACTGCAGCGCTGGCAGGCCGCCGGCGCCCACGAGGTCGCGCTGCTGCTGCGGCCCCAGTTGACGCTGGAGGAGATCGGTTTCACGCTGGACGCGTTCCGGCCGATGCTCGAGCCGCCGGCCGCGATCCGCTGAGGAGGGCGCGATGTCGCAGGCAGGCCAGAAGACGGGGCGGGAGCGGGTGATGGCCGCCTACAAGGGAGAGTTCGCCGACTGCGTGCCGGCCTATCCGATCGCCGGCTCCTTCGCCGGCTGCCTGGACGGTCTGTCGATCGAGGAGTACTGCACCAACCCGACCAAGGCCGTGAAGGCCATGATCAACTACTACGAGCGCTACCAGCCCGACATCATGGTGGCGTTCAACGACCTGGCCAAGGAAGTCGAGGCGGTCGGCTGCCACGTCAAGTACTCCGACTACGTCGTCCCCTCGATCGACGAGCACGTGCTGCAGGACGACAAGGGGCTGCTGGCCCGCCTGGAGGTGCCGGACCCGTTCCGCGCCGGCCGGATTCCCGGCTTCCTCGAGCAGTGCGAGGCGCTGTCGGCCCAGAAGTTCCCGAGTGGCCTCGGCGCGGTGCTGGTGGGCCCGTGGACGATCGCGATGCTCATGCGCAACCCCGAGCTGCATGTGCCTGGACACGCTGGACGACCCGGCGTTCGTGCACGACCTGATGCGCTTCGCCACCGAGTACGCCAAGCGGGTCGGCGACGCGGTGCTGACCACGAAGATCGGCCTGTCGTACTCGGACCCCACCGCCTCCTGCTCGCTGGTGGGGCCCGACACCTACCGCGAGTTCATCAAGCCGTACCACCAGGACCTCGTGAATCACTTCAAGGCCAAGAAGGTCGGCACCACGCGTGCACATCTGCGGCACGACGCACCAGATCCACCAGGACCTGGTCGACGTCGGCTTCGTCGCCATCACGATCGATCTCGATCAGCAGTCCGATCCCGCGCTGCAGGTGGACCAGCTCTGATCGACTGGTCACGCTCGGCAACCAGCGCGGCGTGGTCGGGATCGGCAACGTGGACGTCACGATCTTCGAGCGCGCGACCAAGGGCGAGATCGAGGCCGAGGTGCGGCGGTGCCTGGACACCGTCGGCAAGCGCTCCCGCTTCGTGCTCTCCACCTCGTGCGAGCTTCCGCCGCGCGCCAACCCCGACTGCGTGAAGTGGTTCATGGAGGCGGCCCGCGAGTACGGGCGCGTGGAGCGCATCCTGGGCGCCTGACCGCTCACCGCTCCCGCTATCGTTCCTCCGCATCCAGCGTCCCGGTCGCACGCGCGCGTGCCACCTTGACAGCCAGCCCCGGGTTCGCCGCCGGGAACCTGCTGATCTTTCTCACCACCCAACGTGGCAGGCGCCTTGCTCGATCCCCGGCTGCCAGCGTGCGCAGCCAGCCTCGTTTTGACAGCAGAGGAGGCGCGCATGTCGACGCAATCCTGGTTGGAGGCCTTCCCGGAAGGAACTTCGCCGCGCTCGGCGGCGCTGCTCGTCGTGGCAGTGCTGCTGCCGCAAGCCCCGCCGTCAACGGCGCGGAACCTACTGGTTCCGGTGGCTCCGCCGCCGGGACGCGCGCCCGGCATCGCCGCAGGGGGCCCGCCACATCCTCGTACAGCTGCATCCGCACGCCGACGAGCGACGGTTTCATGCAGCAGGCCCGGGCCCAGGGATTGCGGCGGATCAACCGGGTGTACGGCACGACGTGGATCAGGATGGCGATTCCCGCGGGGAGCACGCTCCCGCGCAGGCGGTGGCCGCCGCCCGGAAGCTGCCGGGCGTCCTGCGGGCCACCGAGGACGTCGTGGTCACGATCAACGATCAGATTCCTCCGCGCGACCCGTTCTACAAGAACGACGACGATCCCTCCACGAAGCCCTGCGACCCGTCCTCCCAGGTCTGCGATCCCCTCGACTCTGGTCGACCAGTGGGGCCTCTTCAAGGTGGAAGCCGAGAACGCGTGGCGGGTCACGCGCGGTACGCCGAACGTCATCATCGCCATCCTCGACAGCGGCGTCGCGATCAACCACGACGACCTGCGGGGGAACATCTGGACGAACCCCGGCGAGATCGCCGGCAACGGCATCGACGACGATGGCAACGGGCATCGTCGGACGACGTCCACGGCGCCGATTTCGTCGGCGGCAACGTCGGCAACCCGCTCGACGACCCCGCCTCCCAGGATGGCAGTCCGGACATTCCGATGGGTGGCACGTGGGTCTTCGATCCGACCGCGACGTTCGGGATCAGCTTCGCCGGCGATCCGGCGGTGGGCGACGGCGACGACAACAGACGGCGACGGGTTCGCCGACATCGGCGTCACCGCACGGCACGATGGTCGCGGGCATCATCGGCGCGATGGCCGACAACATCAATCCGGACACGGGCCAGTTCGAGAGGCATGGCGGGCGCCTGCTGGCACTGCACGCTCATGCCGGTGCGACTCATCAACGCCGAGGGCTGGGCGTTCGGCTCCGGACGCCGCCGCGGCCATCTACTACGCGGTGAACAAGGGCGCCAACGTCATCAACATGAGCTGGGGTATCGACCTCAGCACGCTCAGCCCGCTCCGATCTGGGCGACATCCAGGTCCTCTCGGACGCCATCGACTACGCCGCCAGTCACGGGGTCATCATGGTGGCGGCGGCCGGCAACGCCGGGACGGCCGGCCTCGATTTCCCCGCCGTCCTGCCCAGCGTGATCTCGGTGGGCAGCTCCAACTGGCTCGATCAGCGCTCGGAGTTCTCCAGCTTCGCCGGCCCCGGCGAGGTGCTGGACGTGCTCGCCCCGGGCGAGCTGATCTGGAGCACCGCCGTGGTGAGCGCCTACGATGCGCTGCTCTACGAGATCCTCGGTCTTCCTGGGTTCGAGCCGGGAACGCCCACCTACGCCCAGGCGGACGGCACGTCGTTCGCCGCGCCGCTGGTGTCCGGTTACGTCGGGCTCATCCTGTCCCAGAATCCCGGGGCCACGCTCCAGCAGGTGCCGGCAGATCATTCGCTCGAACGCCAAGGACACATCCTCGATCCGGGAGGATCGGGGCTCAACCTGACCGGCTACGATCCGTTCTCCGGGTTCGGCCGGATCCGCATGGTCGTGCCCACGCTGAATCCCGGACAGAACACGCCGCCGTTCGCGAACGCCGGGTCCGGATCGCGTGGTCTCCGTCGTCGGCCAGGCCCAGAGCGCGTCGGTCACGCTCAATGGCTCGGGCTCGTTCGACATCGACGGCACGATCGTCTCCTATCAGTGGCTCGAGAACGGCGCCCCGATCGCGACGGGTCAGACGGCCGCGGTGAGCTTGCCAGCTCGGCACCCACACGATCACGCTGCGGGTGACCGACGACGATCAGGCGCAGCAGCGAGGATCAGGTGGTCGTGGTGGTCGGGATCCATCGACCTCGCCGTCACGGGCGTCGTCGAATCCGCCGGCGACTGCCGCGACCGGCGGCACCTTCACGGTGACGGAGACCACGGCGAACGCGCGGCTCGACCACCGACGCCGACGTCCACGACGCGCTACTACCTGTCCGCCGATGGCGGCCAAGAGTGCGGACGACACACTTCCTGGAGGCGGTTCCCGCGCCGTTCCCGCCGCTCACGCAGGGCGCGGCGTCGACCGGGAACCACGACCGTGACGATCCCAGCTCGGGACACTCGCCGGTCTCTACCGTCTGCTGGCCTGCGCCGACGACACTGTCCGCGGTGGGCGAGACCGACGAGACCAACAACTGCCTGGCCTCGACGGGCAGCGTCCAGGTGACGTGTCCCGACGCCCGATCTTTGCGGTGATCACCGTCGGTGGATGACCCTTCGGCGACCACGCTGTCGGGAGCAACTTCCGGGTGACGGATATCACGCGCAACGTGGGGGCGGCGAGCGCCGGCGCCTCCGACGACGCGGTTCTACCTCTCGCTCGACACAGGTCCGGGAGCGCCGGGCGACGTCCTGCTCACGGGCTCGCCGGGACGATTCCGCCACTGGCGGCCGGGCGCGATCGTCGTCGGACACGGTGACGGTGTTCATCCCGAGCGGGACGGCGGCGGGGACGTACTACCTGCTGGCGTGCGCTGACGACCTCGGGCGTGATCGCGGAGTCGAACGAGACCAACAACTGCGCGGCCTCGGTCCGCGGACGACGAACCTGACGCTGCCCACGGCGCGACCTGGCGGTGACGGCGGTGAGCGACCCGCCGGTGGCGGCGGTGCCGGGCGGGAGCCTTCCTGATGACGGACACGACGCTGAACGTGGGACCGGTGACCGTCGGCGCGACGACGACGCGGTACGTGCTGTCGGTGGACGCGCGTGCGGAGCGCGGATGACGTGGTGATCGGCAGCCGCGGGATGGGCGCGCTGGGCCCCGGCGTGTTCGCCGATGGGCAGCGCCGTGGTGACGATCCCGGTTGGGTACGGCGACGGCGACGTACTTCGTGCTGGCGTGCGCGGACGACACGGCGCAGGTGGTCGAGGCCAACGAGGCGAACAACTGCCGGGCGGCGGTCGGGGACGGTGGCGGTGGCGCCGGCGACGGCGGACTACGTGGTGACGGCGCTGAGCGATCCGCCCGCGACGCTGGCGGCGAGCGCGCGAGCTTCACGGCGACGGATACCGACGCAGAACGCCGGAACGGGCGGAGGGTCGGCGTCGTCGACTCGCTACTACCCGTCGACGAACGCACGCTGCGCGACGCGGGCGACGTACTGCTGACCGGCGTGCGCGCGGTCCCGGCGCTGGGCGCAGGCGCGCGACGTCGAGCGGCAGCGTGACGAGTCACGATCCCGGCAACGACGGCAGTGGGGCCGTACTACCTGCTGGCGTGCGCCGACGACCTCGGGGCGATCCGGAGACGAACGAGAACAACAACTGCCGGGCGTCGGCTGGCGACGGTGCAGGTGACGCCGGCGAGCGCGGACTCTGGTCGTGAGCTCGGTGGAGGACCCGTCCGCGAACACGCTGTCGGGCGGGAGCTTCCGCGTGACGGACATCACGCGCAACGTGGGCGTGGCGAACGCCGGCGCGTCCACGACGCGGTACTACCCGTCGCTCGACACGGTGAAGGACGCGGCCGACGTCCTGCTGACCGGCGCGCGGGGCGATCGGGCCGCTGTCGCCCGGGCGAGTTCTCGACGGACACGGTGACGGTGTTCATTCCGAGCGGCACGCCGGCGGGGACGTACTACCTGCTGGCGTGCGCGGATGACCTGGGCGTGGTCGACGGAGACGAACGAGAGCCAACAACTGTGTGGCGTCGATCGCGGACGACGAAGCTGACGCTGCCCACGGCGGACCTGGCGGTGACGGCGGTGAGCGATCCGCCGGTGGCGGTCGGTGCCGGGTGGCGAGCTTCCTGATGACGGACACGACGCTGCAACGTGGGGCCGGTCACCGTGGGCGTCGACGACGACGCAGTACGTGCTGTCGGTGGACGCGGTGCGGAGCGTGGATGACGTGGTGATCGGCAGCCGTGGGATGGGGGCGCTGGGTCCGGGCGTGTCCACCACGGGCAGCGGCGCTGGTCGACGATTCCGATGGCGACGCCGGCGATGGGACGTACTTCGTGCTGGCCTGCGCAGATGGGACCGCGCAGATGCGTCGAGGCGAGCGAGATCGAACAACTGCCGGGCGGCGACGGGAACGGTGGCGGTGGCCCCGGCGACGGCGGACTACGTGGTGACGGCGCTGAACGAGCCGCCGGCGACGGCGGCGGCGAGCGCAGGCTTCACGGTGACGGACACGACGCAGAACGCGGGCACGGGCGGCGGCGCCGGCGTCGATCGACGCGCTACTACCTGTCGAGCAACACGGTGCGGGACGCGGGGACGTGCTGCTGACCGGCGTTCGTGCGGTACCGGCGCTGGGTGCTGGGCGCGACGTCGACAGTGGCAGCGCGACCGTGACGATTCCCGGCGGGCGACGGCGGTGGGGGCCGTACTTCCTGCTGGCGTGTGCGCGACGACACGGGCGCGATTCCGGAGACGAACGAGAAGCAACAACTGCCGCGCGTCGGCCGGGACGAGTGCAGGTGACGCCGGCGAGCGCGGACCCGGTCGTGAGCCTTCGGTGGAAGACCCGTCCGCGAACACGCTGTCGGGAGGGAGCTTCCGGGTGACGGACATCACGCGCAACGTGGGGGCGGCGAACGCCGGCGCGTCCACGACGCGCGCTTCTACCTGTCGCTCGACACGGTACGCGACGCCGGCGACATCCTGCTGACCGGCGCGCGGGGCGATTCGGGCCGCTGTCGCCGGGGCAGTTCTCGACCGACACGGTGACCGTGTTCATTCCGAGCGGCACGCCTGGCCGGGACGTACTACCTGCTGGCGCTGCGCGGACGACCTGGGTGTCGGTGGCCGAGACGAACGAGAGAGCAACAACTGCTGTGGCCTCGGCGCGCGACGACACAACCTGACGCTGCCCGACGGCGGACCTGGCGGTGACGGCGGTGAGCGATCCGCCGGTGGCGGCGGTGCCGGGCGGCAGCTTCCTGATGACGGACACGACGCTGAACGTGGGGCCGGTGACGGTCGGGGCCGACGACGACGCGGTACGTGCTGTCGGTGGACGCGGTGCGGAGCGCGGATGACGTGTTGATCGGCAGCCGCGGGATGGGGCGCTGGGGTCCCGGCGTGTTCACCACGGGACCGCGCGCTGGTGACGATTCCGGTGGGGCACGGCGATCGGGGACGGTACTTCCGTCCTGGCCTGCGCAGATGGGACCGCGCAGGTGGTGGAGGCCAGAGCGAGGAGCAACAACTGCCGGGCGTCCGCGGGGACGGTGGCGGTGGGCTCCGGCGACGGCGGACCTCGTGGTGACGGCGCTGAACGACCCGCCGGCGACGGCGGCGGCGAGCGCCAGCTTCACGGTGACGGACACGACGCAGAACGCCGGGCACGGGCGGCGCGCCGACATCGTCGACGCGCTACTACCTGTCGAGCAACGCGCTGTGCGGGACGCCGGGGACGTGCTGCTGACCGGCGTGCGGGCGGTCCCGGCGCTGGGTACCGGGCGCGACGTCCAGCGGCAGCGGCGACCGTCACGATCCCGGCGACGACGGCGGTGGGGCCGTATTTCCTGCTGGCGTGTGCGGACGACACGGGCGCGATTCCGGAGACGAACGAGAACAACAACTGCCGCGCGTCAGCCGGGACGGTGCAGGTGACGCCGGCCAGCGCGGACTCTGGTCGTGAGCTCGGTGGAGAGACCCGTCCGCGAACACGCTATCGGGCGGGAGCTTCCGCGTGACGGACATCACGCGCAACGTGGGGGCGGCGAACGCCGGCGCGTCCACGACCCGCTTCTACCTGTCGCTCGACACGGTGAAGGACGCGGCCGACGTGCTGCTGACCGGCGCGCGGGGGATCGGTCCGCTGTCGCCGGGCCAGTTCTCGACCGACACGGTGACCGTGTTCATTCCGGAGTGGCACGCCGGCCGGGACGTACTACCTGCTGGCCTGCGCGCGATGGCCTGGGTGCGGTGGCGGAGACCAACGAGGAGCAACAACTGCGTGGCCTCGGCGCGCGACGACGAACTGACGCTGCCGACGGCGGACCTGGCGGTGACGGCGGTGAGCGACCCGCCCGCGACGGCGACGCCGGGTGCGGTCTTCGTGGTGACGGACACGACGCTGAACGTCGGGCCGATCACGGTGGCGCGCGACCACCACGCTGCCGTGCTGTCGCTGGATCACGGTGCAGCGCGAACGGCATCCTGCTGGGCAGTCGGGGGATGGGGCGCTGGGCCCCGGCGTGCCGTCGGTGGGCAGTGCGTGGGCGACGATTCCGGCGGGGACGGCGGCGGGAACGACTTCCTGCTGGCCTGCGCGGACGACACGGCGCAGGTTGTCGGAGGCCAGCGAGGTCAACAACTGCCGCGCCGCCGCGGCGATCACGGTCGGCCCGTAGCGCTACCCGGTCAGGCGCGTCTTCGGCTGACCCGTCAGATTGTGGAATGCCGTATCCAGCCCGCCGCGGGCTCGGCCGGGGCTTCAGCGCGGCCGCGACACTGATCGTCGGCGCCCCGGCCGACAGGCCGAGGCGCCCGCGTACTCGAAGGCCAGCCACATCAGGAAGAACAACCCCGTCTGGATCGCCGCCACGTTGAACAGCGGCGCAGACGTCCGGGCGAGGCGAAACCTCGAAGACGTAGCTGACCGCCAGGAGGACCGTAGGCAGCGCCATCTGCGGCAGGCTGGTCCGGCTTCGACCCGCCCGTGCTCCCACGGCAGCAGCACCAGGCGCGCCGTGAACAGGAGTGAAGTAGTACCCGGTCGGGGAGCTGAGCGCGACGAAGATCCAGCGGCACCGGCGTGCATCATGCTGGCCAGCGTGCGCGGAGCGCGCGATCAGGGAGCAGCATGACCAGCGAACAGCGGTGAGCGCCAGCCGGCGGCGTCACCTCACGCCGCGGGACAGGCCGCGAACGCCGCGTACGGCGACACGGACACCGTCCCGTCGAGGTTCACGCGTCCACGGCGCGCTGTTGAAGACGATGCGCCGAGCCGGAGGCCCACCGCGTTGACGGCGGGACCCTGCTGGTGCACGCCGATCGCGGTCACGAAGTCGCTCAACGACGAGACCGCTCTCGCCGGGCCATATGCGTGAGCACGGCGCCGACGGCGAGCAGCAGGGCGGTCGCGGTGGCCCAGGCACCGGGTGCGCGTGGCGTCAGGCTGGCCGCGCCACCGTCCCTGCAGCCGCTTCACCGCCAGCGGGACCAGGAACAGGGTCGGGAAGAGCCGCGCGAGCGCGGCGTATCCGCAGCAGAAGTCCGGCCACCCGGCCCGAGCCGCGGGCGAAGCGCGAGCGACGCCGATCAGCAGCATGGCGATCCAGTCCCAGCGAAGGAGGGAGCCGCCGATGTAGTCGAAGCGCGCGAAGAAGCTCAGCGACAGAAACGTGAAGGCCAGCGCGGCGGGAACCTCGCCGAACGCGCGCCAGACGGCCGCGAGCGCGGCGGCCATCAGCAGCGTAGTCCAGCGCGATCAGCAGTCGCAAGGTCAGGGACGTGGCGGGGACCCAGCGAAGCATCACGTGCAACAGAGCGCGCGCGGGCGGCGGGTCGTTGTAGCCGTGGTCGAGCAGCGGGCCCGGCCACTCCCTTGATGTGAGCGCCGAAGAACGTGAGGTCGCGCTTGAACGCCGACCAGCGCGCCGGCGTGAAGGGCCGGCGGATGGCCGTCGCGTCGATCGTGCGGGTCGCGCGCATCTCGTAGCTCGCCAGGTCCGGATCTGGAACACGTCGCGGAAGGCGCCCATCTCACGCCCGGCGACCACCGTCGCCTCGTACAGTCGTCCGTAGCCGAGCTCGGGCAGATACTTGGCGCCCAGTGAAGTAGTGAAAGGCGTCCCAGTAGTGGACGTGACGGTACTGGTTCAGGTGGAGCACGCCGAAGTTCGGGTAGGCGAGCAGGCCGATGGCGAGCATGCTCAAGGCCAGTACCCGAAGGCGGCGGGGAGAAAGCCACCCGGCAGCCAAGCACCAGAAAGAGGGCGGCGAGCGCGAGGGTCAGGACACAACGGGCGAGGCGAGCGCCTGGTAGCCGGTCATGACGTGGGGGCGGGCTCACCGAACCGACGTGCGTCTAGGGTCGAGTGGCTCGACGTACCGGACTCCATCGCCGGACACGGTAGCGATCTTAGCAGTTCGGTGCCGCCGGCCGTGAGAACTGAAGCGGAAGGTCGGCGACGTAGCAGTGATGATCCGCACGCCGCACCCGACCGGCGCGGTTGCGCACCGCCAGGTCGTGCGCGGGAAGGCCGAGAGATCGAGGCCGGCGTGGCGGGCGACGTCCTCCGACACGACCAGCTCCGCGCCGTGATCCTTCGTCGCCTGCTCCAGCCGCGCGGCCACGTGCACGGTGTCGCCGACCGCCGTGAGGTAGAAGCTCTCGCCCCAGCCCATGCGGCCGACCACGGCGGGCCCGGCGTGAATGCCGATGCCGATGCGCATCGGCGCTGGCAGATCCCCGGCCAGCTCGGCGCTCAGCGCGGCCACGCCCTCGCACCATCGCGCGCGCCGCCGCGAGCGCCTGGCGCGAGCCCGTCGCCGGCCCGGCCTCGATGCCGAACAGCGCCATCACGCCGTCGCCGGTGAACTGGTTGGAGCACGCCGCCGGCGCCTCGTGATCGCGGTGCCGACCGCCTCGAAGTAGCGGTTGAGGAAGAAGACGACGTCGTAGGGCAGCTTGTGCTCGGCCATGCGCGTGAAGCCGCGCAGGTCGGCGAAGAGCACGGCCACCTCCTGCTCGTGGCCCTGCCGGACGTCGGTGTCGAAGGCGTCGGCCTGGCGCGACCGAGGACGCCAGCAGCGGCTCGACGGTCACATCGCGCGCCGGTCGGGTCTGGCAGGCCAGCCGGACGTCGGGCGCGGCGCCGACGCGCGCGAGCACGCGCCGCTCGGCCTCGCTGGCCGGCCGGCAGCTGCGCGAGGCCGCGCGAGATCCGCACGCGGCAGGTCGAGCACGCGCCCGCGCCCGCCGCACACCGAGGCGTGGGATGTCGGCCGTCCGGCTGGCGTCGAGGATCGTGAATCCGACCGGCACGGCCACCACGCGGCCCGACGGGTAGGTGATCTGCACCGCGCGCCGCCACTCCTGCAGCCGGCGGATTCCGCGCGCGCAGCAGGGACCGCCAGCGAGCGCCCACAGGTAGGCGGTCAGGGAAGCCCTGACGGATCGCCACCAGCTTGGCGGCTACTGGCCGGCGCTGGCGCGTGGCGCGGCGCAGCGTCGCCTCCGGTCCAGCCGGGCGTGCGCGCGCAGCGCGGCCACCTCGCGGCCGGCGGCGACGAATCCCAGCAGCGCCAGGGTCGGGAGCAGCAGCGCGACCGCGAAGAGCGCAGTGCGCACGCGCGCGGTACCAGGCCGGAAGCGCAGCCAGAAGTGCACGCCGATGCACGCGTGCAGCCACGCCAGCACCAGCGTGAGCGCTCTGGCGAGCGCCGTACTCCGGCGCCAGCACCCACAGCGCGCAGCACGATGCGCGTGTAGGGATCGTCGGCGCCGAGTCGCCACCACGCGCGATGCGCGTGCTCACGACGCGGACGACGAGCAGCGCCGGCAGCATCAGGCCGAGCGCGTACTGCGCGGCCTCCCACACCGGCATGCGGAGCGTGCGGCGCTGATAGAGGAGCCACAGGCGCCAGCACGCCGTGCACGACGATGCGCGCCGTAGAGCGCCAGCGTGCCGAGCGCGCTCCGCCACAGCGCCGAGGAACCACCAGCGTCCCGCCGCCATCGCGTCCAGCGAGATGATGATCCCGAGCGCGTGGTTGCTGAAGTGCAGGATCAGGTAGGTGAGGAGGACCAGCGCGGCCGCCGAGCCGGACGACGGCGCGATGGATCGTGCTCATCGGCTCGAGCGGTCCCTGCCCTCTGCTGGCGCTCGACCTCTTCCATGATCATCGTGTTCAGATCGTCCACCAGCTTGCGCGCGCTCGGCGGTGTCGTCGTTGACGGATCACGCTCGCGCACGCGCGAGGGCCGGGCCGAGAGCATGATCGAGCGTGGTGCCGATGGCCGACCGCCTCCTCGATCGAGTGCGTGACGAAGACGATGGTGCGGCCGGTCTCGCGCCAGATGCGGCGCACCTCGTGCTGCATGATGCGCCGGTTCTGGCGCGTCGAGGGCGCCGAACGGCTCGTCCATCAGCAGGAGCTCGGGCTCGATGGCCAGCGCCCGCGCGATGGCCGCGCGCTGCCGCATGCCGCCGCTCACGCGGCCCGGATAGTAGTCCTCGAAGCCGGCGAGGCCCGACGAGGTGCAGATAGCGCTCGGCCGTCGCCGGTGCGCTGCGGTCGCGGCGCCAGCCGAGCGGCGTGAGCGACGAGCGCGACGTTGTCCGCAGGCGTCAGCCAGGGCAGCAGGCGGTCCTCCTGGAACACCACGCCGACGTCGCCGGCTGGTGCCGGCGTCGGCGACCACCGGCTGGCCGTCGAGCGATGCACGCGCCCGCGGGTCGGCCGGCTCGATGCCGCCGACGATGCGCAGCAGCGTCGTCTTGCCGCAGCCGTTGGGGCCCGAGCAGGCAGACGAACTCGCCGGCCTCGGCCGCGAACGACACGCGACTCGATCACCGGGATGAGGTAGTCCTTGCCGACGCCGTCTGACCTCGAGCTTCACGTCGCCATGCGCATGAGCCGGCCGGGCGCGTCAGCGTCGTCGAAGACGAGCTTGTCGGTGGCGATCATGACCAGGATCATGACGATGCGCCCACACGAAGACCATCTGCGGTCGCGAGGATCTCGCGGCTGTAGTTCATGATGTAGCCGATGCCGGAGGTCACGCCGAAGATCTCGGCGCACGACCGAGACCTTGAGGGCCAGGCCGAAGCCGACCTTCATGCCCGCGATCAGGTAGGGCAGGGTCGACGGCACGACGATGGCGCGTGAACTTCGCCCGCCCGACGAGGCGGTAGACGTCGCCCATCTCGAGCAGGCCGGCGGTCCACGCTGGCCACGCCCTCGACGATGTTCGACGCCGACCACGGGCAGCGTGATCATGAACGTGGTGAAGATCGGCGCCCAGTTGCGTCAGCCCGAACCAGATGATCGAGATCACGATCCAGACGAAGACCGAGGTCGAGTTGAGGACCGCGAGCAGGCCGTCGGCCACCGACGCCGCGCGCCAGGCGCGAGAGGAAGCGCCAGCAGGCCGAGCAGGACCGCGCGCCACGACCGCGCCGCCGAAGCCGACCGCGATGCGCGACAGCGAGGCGCCGGTGTGGCGCCAGATCTCGCCGGGCGGACGATGTCCCGAGCCCGGCCAGGACGGAGAGCGGGTGGGAAGGACGAAGGCGCCGTGCGCTAGGACAGGCGGACCACGCGGCGAGGATCACGACGCCCACCGCCAGGGTGGCAGGAGCCGGGCCGTCAGCAATACGTAACTG
>ERZ1370068.1796-contig-11738_pt1 | contig 45056 bp, 70 predicted proteins | sample MGYA00561227_ERZ1370068 | MGnify/ENA primary metagenome ERZ1370068 (study PRJEB38410, sample SAMEA6850437) | metagenome | study: Metagenomic assessment of the ecological functions of the soil: analysis of the soil microbiota associated with the... | reverse complement strand
GTGTACTTCGTTCAGTTACGTATTGCTGTGCGCGACTTGAAGAAGGAATCGTCCACGTGGGCTAAAGAGAATTTTAATCGCAGATTCACCTGGCAAGAGGGTTATGCGGCGTTCACCGTAAGCCCCACGGCGACCGACTCAGTGCGGCGCTACATTGCCACGCAGGAGGCGCATCATCGTAAACATTCCTTTGTTCATGAATTGAGAGAGCTTCTCAACGCGGCGGGTATCGAATTTGACGAGAAGTATCTATTGTGACGTCTGGCACCCCTTCGGGGTGCGGTCATGACTAACGACTTTTCCGGTGGTCTCCGCGGACTCCGACCACCGGCTACTTTCTTGCAACCCCGATTAATCGGGGTTGCGTTGAGGCGAGTCCAACGCCGGGCTTCGGGGGTCGCTCCGGGGCGGATGCCGGTGAGGGGTCGCCTGCTCGTAGCCGTATGCGAGCCTGATGAGCGTCGCCTCATCCCCATGCCCGCCCGAAGAAGGTCACGCCAGCCAGTAACACGCCCTTGCGCGTGTAGCCCATCGGCACGTTGATGGCGGGGAAGCCCGAGCGTCGGCGAAAAACCTGGCTGTTGTCGCCGTGCGGCGTGTTCAGGTCGCCGATGAGCCGCGGCGGGTTGCTCCAGGTCGGGTAGACGAACGCGTCGAGCTTCAGGTCGTCCATCGTCTTCGTGACCGCCGCGCCGAAGGCCTTGCGATACGCCATCTCAGCCTTACACGCGTCGCTGTCCGGGCCGTTGCGCGCGTCGACTGCTGTGCACGTTGCAAGCCGCGCTTGCATCGACGGGTGGAACCGCTGCGATCGCGATGATCTCGTCGAGCGATGTGCACCGGCACGCGATCGCCCTGCGCGGCAAGATACTGCGTTGATGTCGTACTTGAACCGCCATGCAGACGCCGGCGTTCCGGTCGCGGCGGACCTGGCTGAGATCTACGGATGCCGGATCGACGATCTCGGCGCCCGCGCTGCTTCAGATCCTCGAGCGCCTTCATGAAGACCTGCGACGACTTCGGGGTCGGTCGTGCCGCGCTCGTAGGCCTGGCGCAGCACGCCGATGCGCGCGCCCTTCAAGCCGTCGCGCACGAGCGACGTCGCGTAAGTCGGGATCGGCGTGCCGCGCGACTGCCGCGGTGACCGGGTCGTCCGGGTCTTCGCCGACGACGACCTGAAACACCGCGACGGCGTCCTCCACCGTGCGCGTCATCGGCCCGCGATGTCCGGCGAGCAGGCTGAGCGGCACGACGCCGGCCCGGCTCGTCAGCCCCATCGTCGAGCGGATGCCGACGAGCGCCTGGTGCGACGACGGGCCGCGGATCGAGTTGCCGGTGTCGCTGCCGAGGCCGATGGCGCCGAAGTTCGGCGGCGACGGCCGCCGCCGTGCCGCCGCTCGATCCGGCCGTGACGCGATCGAGCGCGTACGGGTTCCTGCGTGTAGCCCGGCAGGATCGAGTTCACCGTCTCGTACGGGCTGAACGCGAACTCGGCCATGTTCGACTTGGCCAGCACGATCGCGCCGGCGTCTTTGATCGCTTGCGGACCTGGAACGCATCCTTGTTCGAGATGAACCCCTTGAGCGACAGCGATCCGGTCGGCGCTCTGCAGGCCGATCGTCTCGAAGTTGTCCTTCACGATCGGCGGGATGCAGTGCAGCGGACCGGTCAGTCCGCCTTGCGCGAAGCGGCGATCCAGCTCGTCGGCCTGCTTTCGTTGCGTTCGGATTGACGCACAACCATGGCGTTGAGGGCGGCCCGCGTCTTGTCGTAGGCGTCGATGCGTTTCAGGTACACGGTCGACCAGCGCGCGGCAGGTGCAGCCGGCCGCTCGCGCATCGCCGCATGGATCTGCGCGATCGTCGTCTCTTCAACCGGGAACGACCGCGGCGCGCGCTGCGCCACTACAGTCGTGTCTCTGCCATGACGATGCAGAGGAGCAGGCACTGCGCGAACGTTCTGAATCCGCCCTTTGTTTTTCATAGAGCTTCAATTTCCCCGTTGACCCTCTCACGCGCGCGGCCGAACGAGACCAAGATGAGCGACGGCTACCGGCGCCACTTTGCGTCAATCATCGAGAAGTGAAAAGAATTTGATCATCTAAAAATGTAAGCGCAAAGCGGGTAGCCGTTCAACTCCATCGCATGGTTTAGATCAACGAGAATTGAACGAATGTTCGTCTTTCAAAAGCGAAAAAATTTTACGCCTATTTCGGGGCCATGGTAAGAATGTACAATTTCTGGTCAGGCATTCGACGGCAGAATGCGCGGCACGAGGAGCTCAAGGGCAAACGAGCGTCCACCACGGATGAATGCTCCACTTCCGGTGTCGATTGCGAGACACCACTGCCAGCCTGCCGCGCTCGAACTGGTTGTACCGTCCGAGCTCTCCGTGCAGGCATCCGGAGAAGTCCTGTTCGTCGCTCGTCGGCACGCCGAGCCGTCCTGCGCTCTCGTAGCCCATCTGTACTGCTCTCCGATGAGGCCATGCACCTCGAACGCTTCAGGGCCGCCCTTCCAGAGGATGGATCCGTGCTCGAAGTCGCTGCGGCGCACGCCGGAAGCAGTGCCGGCGTGCTGGCTCGAGGGCTCAAGCGCCCCGCGAGGTTCCGTTCGTTTTCAGTACTTCTCGCAGATAGCGCCGTACACCACGAAAGAGCGGCTGACCGTTGGCAAATTGCGTGGTTACAGTAGCGCGGTCGAGAAGCGTGAAGACCGCCTGAAGCCAGCGGTTCATTGCGCCCGGATCCCGTTCCGTCAGTGCCGTTCTCGAGGGGGTCGGCATGCCCTTCAGTTGTAACCATTCCACGCGGTGAACATGAGTCCGCGGTATGCCCCGGCGAAGCTGGCTCTGGTCGTTCCGCAAGTCGCTGTGTCCGTATATGAATTTGGCGTCCGGGAATATGATGCGGCCGTAACCAGCGCTTACGTCGGCGATGAGCGGGCATCCCTGCGCTCAGCCAATCGTCAATGAACTGGCGTTTGTGGGCAATCATGGGCCCATTACCGGTTGTCACCGTCGCCCGACACCGTGATCTCGCTGCGATGGGCCTGGACCGCCACCACTCTCTCAGACTGGCAAGCGCCGCCCTCGCCTCCTGGCGTGCTCGGAACGTACGTACTCTTTGCAGGAATGCCCGCACGCGTCAGGCTTCGTCGGATCAGGGAATAAACATGGTCTCGCGAGGGATCGATCGTGAAGCCAACATCGGCACACACGTCATGGCCTTCACCGCTGATGCAGTCTCACGAAGCCGTCCGCAAAGCTCTGGTCTGTCACGGGTGGCTGCGTCTGTCGATGACACGTCCTTTAGATTGATGACATAGCGACGCGTGCCCTCGCGGTCGTACATGCGTCCTGCGAAAGTGCGCGGGCCACTCGGCTTCTGCGGGTGCGTGATGAAGCGAGTCACCAGGTCTACGATCCATCCGAGGAGAGGACTCACAGGCCTGCGGTTGATGACACGTTCGACTCCGTTCGGGAACTCATCGGCAAGCCTGAATCTTGGAGAGACGCCACCCTTGCACCACGTCGGGTCGCTATCTTCGATCGACGGCATGATGACGAGGTTCTGTGGCCGACACCGCGTCGAAGAGCTCCTCGTGAGCCCTCGGCGCGTCCACCATCGGGGCCCAGAACATCCAGTTGTCGGTGCCTGGAGGCCCCAGTAAGGACATTACGATGACGTTCGCGCGTCGCAGCGATGTCATTACGGCCTGTGTGCGCGGCGCGGTGACTCGGAGAAACCGGGTGGTAGGCCTTCGCCGGGTGCAGCGTGTACTTAGATTCGTTGCCGTCCAGAAAGGGATAGCGACCGTAGAATTCGGCAGTCGGGCTCGTGGGGTCGAAACCCTTTCCCAGTTGCCCGGAAAATAAAAGACACGCCGCGCATCGGCTGCTGGTCGAGGCCCGGATTCGCGAGCATCGCACGGTGTGGGTTGCTGCACCCGCCCATCATCGAGCAGGCGACAAGACCAAGCATACCGGCCCACAAGGATTGTGCGCGGGAATGTCGGAAAACGCATACGATCTAACGTCAAGACCGGGCGCGGCGATCATCACCCAACCTTTGAAAGCAAATTACAAGTTAAAGAACGAAGTACCTGCGCTCCGGTCCAACGAGTTCGGCGCATGCGAGTCACTACAGATCGATGAGTCGTTCTTCGGTGAAACCACACAATGAACATTGGTATGGTCGTCTTATGGCCCCCAATCCCCGAACACTCCGTCCGGTTCGCTCTTTTCAATATCTCATCCTCTTTTCGACATTTGCAGGACCCAAGGGTCACCGTCGACACTTTAAGTTCTCTAATGGTGTTGTGAAGGTCGCATTTTCCCCAATCAAGGCGGCCATTTTCATTTTGGGTTCGGCCAATTCAAGGCTCAAATCCGCCAGAGAGATTTGCAGGCTGGTAGAGCCGAGGTCGGGCCTGCAATTCTGCGATTCCCTACCGGCGCAAGATACCACGAGGTGCAACAGGCGGAAGACCAGGGAAATGAGCAGACACACACGGCATGGACAGGCAATGCTGATTGAGTAACTGCAGGCCTGACCCCGGCCTTGCCCCCACGATTCGTTAGGAATTGCCATAAAGATCCCTTGGTTTCAAATGAGCGGAAATCCAAGCATAGATGAAATTGATCGGTACCATCCAGCAAACACCTGGCAGTGTCGTATCCGGTCCGAGCCGATTGAGGCAGATAGAGCCTGAAACCAAGCCAGCTAAAGATGAGACATCGATCATCAAAGAAGACCGGCCCACGGCTACGACACCGTTAATTGCGGACTGCCATCAGAATCGACAAGATGTAACGCGGTAGAGGCTCCTTTGAGCATGCCGGAAATGTGGCCGTGAAGAGAAACAAAGTTGAGGCTCGACGATTCCAGGGTAACCCATCCAACGCTACATCGGTTCCCGGTCCGAAGCGCTGTGCCGCCACTGGCGTGGCAAGATCGGCAACAGCAAATCTTGCGGAAAGATTTCATGGTCACCGATGATTGCAACGATTGCGGGAATCGCGCGCCTGCCGCCGACTTCGATAACGGCCATGTTACACGCCCGCAAGATCGATCACGTACAGCTTCTTTCCGTCCTGATCGGAGATTCTCAAGGAAGTGCCTGCTCACCGCGTCTCCGACAACGTGCCACGCAGTGGCAAGAAGTGCCGTATCATGATTTTGAGCCCTTTCCGACCGACAGAAGAGGAAACCCTGTGCCCATTGACGGCGAATCGGTATAAAGCCGAGAGGCGGATTTCGCCAAACTTTACGTTCGGCAACTTCAAACCATGGCAAGATGCGGGAATTTCTGGGAACATTTCCTGACTCCTAAGGGGGTTGAGCTGACGCGGCGCCGCTGAATCAAACCAACGCCGCACCAGCCGCTGTTTACGAAACACGCTCCCGCCGCTCGCGTCCAACGATTTGTTCTGCGGCGCCGGGAATCAAGCCGCGTGCTCAACGCCAGCAATCTACGAAGCGAAAGCTCGTGGGAAGAGATGCCGCCACCGCAGCAGGTCGATGGTTGCCGTCCAATATGCGGGAGGTCTTCAGCGATCGTTTCAGTGCATTAACGTCCCTTCATCCAGCACGACCGGAAGAGGCATCTCCGCCGAGTTTCCGCAACATAGGAGCGCGCTTGATGAAAGCGAATCTTGGTATTTGGAATAGTTGAGTATTCGTTCGTGTCACCAAGACGTGTGTCGCAACGATGCCAGCGATTTGTTTTTGGGAATAACGATGAAAGGTACGGATTGAGAATGGAAATTCACGCCGGTGCCACACCAGTTCACTGATAGTCGTATGTCATGACAATCGAATACATGCCACCAGGGGCATTATTGTTAGCGAGTTCAGAGAATAAAAGGGCCATCCGTGTTGAGAGATCATCGGCTCCATATAGAGGACGAAACAACTCGTCAGGCATGGTTGCGTAAGAGTTTTCTAGCCGTGGAGGGTATTCATGTCTGTTGAAGCCGCCGAAGCTCGGTATTATGCGGGAACACCTCCGCAAGCCTCTTATAGCGCGCATTATGCGGTAATGCCAACCCGTTATCTGTGAAGCGAACGGTCCCACGCAGCACAACGGCCGATTCAAGAGACTGTCTCTACTTAATATGATTGAATCTAAGAAGTATTACGCCGCGCGATTTTCGCGGATGCTGGAATGATTTGAGGTGGGTTGTGGTCGTTGTCTGCGATGTAGCTCGCTGGTCCTTTTGCTGCGCTCGCAACAGACACTGCATCAACCTTCTTCGCCAACTCTTCCACGTGAGGTTCTTTGATCATGTCGAGGTGGGTGCCGGGGACTTCGTGCACTTCCATGCCGCCGAGCGCCAGGGTCTGCCAGCCTTCGAGCAGGTCGAACTTTGCGCGCAGGTCTTTGCTGGCCCAGAAGAGTGTGATTTGGCCGTCGTAAAAATGCGGAGTGTATTCACGCGCTGCCAGCCAGTTGAACTCTTCGACGTCGCGCAGCGCGCGCGGCACTTCCTGGCCCAGGCTCTGATACGAGCGATAGATCGTTCGCCAAATCCGGCTCTTGATTCTGATCGGGAGGTACTGAGATTTGTCGATCAGATAACCGAACTTCTCGGTTAGCGGCAAGGTGCGCATGTTTGAGATATGCGCGCCAACCTTCCTTAAATAGTGCCTGAGTTCACTCTTTGATGAATCGTGCTTAGCCGCCAGTTTGGCATGGCCGACCGGGTATGAATCCAGCAACGCCAGCAGACCGATTTCCTGACCTTGCGCATTCAGCTGCCGGGCCATTTCAAACGCAATCATGCCGCCGAGCGATCGGCCACCGATAAAGTAAGGACCCTCAGGCTGAAACTCGCGCAACTCTTTGACGTAATGAGCGGCCATGTCTTCGATGCGACACGTGCGGCGTCTGCGCGTCGTCCAAACCGCGCGACTGAAAACGCATAGAATGGCTGATCAGCTGCCCAGATGGCGGCGCGATGATCGTAGTACTCGAGGACGTTGCCGCCGACGGCGTGAACGCAGAAGAAAGGCGGCCGAGTCCCGAGCGGCTGAATCGGTACCAGCGAGGACCACTCAGGCGTTGAATCGTCCTTCAGCATGACGGCAAGTTGGGCGATCGTCGGCGCGCTGGAACAAGGTCGCGAGCGGCAGACGTTTTCCGAATCGCTGCTCCATCTCAGGCAAACAGACGCACGGCCATCAGCGAATGGCCGCCGAGTTCGAAAGAAGTTGTCGTGAATGCCGATTCGCTCGAGCGGTGATGACTTCCTTCCAGACTTCGGCCAGCGCGCATTTCGGTAGCTGAACGCGGCGCGCATGTAATCATCCCGGCGCTCGGCTTGAATCTGATCTGGCTGAGGCAGCGCGCGCGCGATCGAGTTTGCCATTAGGCGTCAGCGGCAAAGCCTCCAACATCACAAACGCCGGACGGCACCATGTAAACCGGCAGTCTTGCACCGACGTAATTACGCAAAGCTCGTTAGCAGTGAGCGACTGATCCCCGACGACATAAGCGACCAGGCATGTTTCGTCTGATTCGTTTCGCTGGGCGATGACTGCGGCCTCGTGCACGTCCGGATGCTTCGCCAACGCCGCTTCAATCTCAGCCGGCTCAATGCGAAATCCGCGAATCTTTACCTGTCGATCGGCCCGGCCCAGATGCTCGACGTTGCCATCCGGCAGGTATCGGCCCAGATCGCCGGTGCGATAGAGTCGATCATCTTCGCGACTTGTAAATGGATTTCGAATGAAGCGTTCACTCGTCAGGGCTGCATCACCCAAATATCCTCTGGCCAGATGCGGACTGCGAAAATAGATTTCTCCGGCTTCGCCGATGCCGCAGAGTTGCTGTTGCGCGATTCAGCACCAGCAACTGAACGTCGCGGATGCCTTTGCCCAGTGGCAGCACCTGCTTTTCGCCGGACGGCGGTAGCCTTCATCGCTCGGCGTTTGGAACGACGAAGTGTCCGACTGCTCGCTGCGTTTCCAGTCGAACCGTAAAGGTTCACGCAGGTTATTCCGGGCGCCAGCTTGCGCAAGCGCGCCACATCGCGTTTGGTCAACACATCGCCAACCAGGAACGAGTAGCGCAGCGATTCAATCTGTTCGTCAGTCGGTAGCGCCTTCGCTCAGCAGCTGGCTCATCGCCGGCGTCAGGTTTGCGACCGTTATCTTCTCCTGCTTCATCCACGCTCGCAGGCGCGCCGGCGATTCGATGATCCTGCTGATCGGGAATGCAAACTGTGCCGCCAAGCTGCAGCGGGGTGAAGATGTCGCGATGCAGCGGATCGTGAGCCAAACCTGAGAGCATGCAGAAACGATCGCGTTGGTTCAGGCGAAATTCCCCGATGGCCCAGGAGGTGAACAGCGTCAGCGGGCCATGCCGGCCCATCACGCCTTTCGGTTTTCCGCTCGAGCCTGAAGTGAAAGCAATGTAAGCCAGATCATCGGCGCCGATGGACACCTGCGGACTCTCAATCGAGTAGCTCGCGAGCAGGTCGCTAATTACAGACCCGGCCGCGTGGGTAACTCCAGACGACAACCGGCCAGCGTCTCGACAAATTGATCCAGAATCTCCGGGCAGCGCTCCGGCCGCTTCGAGTTGAAGCCAACCACGCGGCGCGGCAATCTCGAGACAGCTCATCAATCTTTCCACCGGATAGTCAGGATCCAGAATCATGAAAACGGCGCCGGCTTTTAGCACGGCCAGCATGGCCCAAACCAAAGCCACGCTGCGATGACCGTAAATTGCCACGACATCGCCGGTGCGGATGCCGGCCGCGCGCAAGTAATTCGCCAGACTGGTTGGACGCGAGAATCCAACTCCTGATAAGCTCCAGCTCTCTCGCGTATCTGCCACCGCAGTTTGGTCATGACGAAGTTGAGCCTGAGCCGAAAACAATTCGTGGATTGGTTTCTCGCGATGAGCCGCCAGCGTTTGAGCTGGATTCGGAAGCACGGTTCTCGGCGTGCGGCGTGACGAGTGAGAAGCGACTAATCTTTTCATCCGGACGCGCCACGATCTGCGATCAGGAGATGGCTGAATTGATCCGCCATCTGTTCAATTCGCGTTCGCGCAAACAGATCCGTGTTGTAGGCGAAGGCCAGTTTGATCTGTTCTGCGCCGACGCCGGCGTACAGAGTCAGATCAAACTTTGATAAATCTTCTTCTGACTTTAGCCAGGCATCGACAAAGCTGACCGTCCCGCCAGCCGGCAAATCGATTTGATCTGAGAAACTGAACAGATTGAAGTAGACCTGGAAGATTGAGGTGCGGCTTAAGATCGCGCTCAGGTTTCAACTCGCCAATCAGTCTTTCGAACGGCACGTCCTGATTTGCATAAGCGTCGAGCGCGGTCTTGCCGGACTCGCGCCAGCAGTTGCCGGAAATCGGGATCGCCCGACAAGTCGTCGCGCAAAGCCAGGTTGTTCAGAAAGAATCCAATCAGTCGCTTCGGTTTCCGTCTGCGGCCGATTCGCCATCGGCGATCCGACGATGATGTCGTCCTGGCCGGTGTAGACGTTGCAGCAGAACTTTGAAAGCTGCCAGCAAGAGTCATGAACAGCGTTGCGCCTTCGCGTTGACTCAGCGGCGTTGAGCGCCGCGGTCAGTTCCGCCGGCAACGTCACGGTTACGCGATCGCCCGGGATAGGTTTGCACCGCGGGCCGGGGCCGATCAGCCGGGCAGATCGAGCACCGGCAATTCGCCCGCCAATTGGTTTTTCCAGTACGACAGTTGGCGCTCGAGCACTTCGCCTCGCAGCCAATCTCTTTGCCAATGGGCGTAGTCCGCATATTGGACCGGCAGCTCAGACAAAGGCGAAGCTTCACCTTTCGAATATGCCTGGTAAAGCGCCGACAGTTCGCGAAAGAAGATCAAGATCGACGAGCCATCGCTGACGATGTGATGCATGGTGAGCAGGAAGATCGACTCCTGCTCGCTCAGTCTGATCAGAGTCGTTCGCAGTAATGGCGCACATGTGCGAGATCGAAAGGCCGCAGCGCTTCTCGCTTTCGCGAGTCTTTGACATTCATCGGTTCGCTCAGATTCAGCCATTGCAAGTCAGATCGATCGACTCAACGATCGCGGGCACCACCGGTGAAATTAGCCGGCGTTGGTTTGCCATCGACGGTGAGAAATGCTGTGCGGAAGACTTCGTGACGGCGAACAATCTCTTCGACGCATCGTTGCAGGACTGCTGCGATCAAGCCGACCTGAAACCGGAACTGCGATCGGGACATTGAACACCGGCGATCCCGGCATCAATTGATCGAGAAACCAGAGACGCTCCTGCGAAAATGAAAGCTGCGGCGGAGTGGCGGAAGAGCCGGCGACTAATCGTGTCGTGCCGGCGTCGGTTCCGCATCAATGTCGCCACTCAGGAGTTTTGCCAGCAGTGCGCGCTTGGCGTTTGACGGTACGCACGCCTCCGGCGTGCTGTTCGACAAAATCCAGGCGCGCCGATTGAGGCACGCCAGAGGCGTGCGTACCGTTTGGATTTGAAACGCGTTCCTGCATTTTCAGACTGGCAGCGGCTACGCTCGATGAAAAGGGCAGCCGGTTGTCGCGAGCTCTCAATTTGGGGCACGAGAGACGCAGGGGATTTCACTTCATCGAAAGTTATTTGCAGCGCAGTGAGACCGCGCAAGCCAAGGTTTTCGCGCCAGATGATCGGTTGATCCTGGCACGAAGCGCCATGTTTGCTAGTGCGGCGCGCGAGTGCTTCGAACGTCAGTTGGCCCTCGATGCGCGCCAGGGCCGCGCCGAAGCAGAAGTGACTGGCCCAGCCGAAGGCCAGATGACGATTATCTGTGCGAGTGATGTCGAGACGATCAGGATCGGGAAATCTTTCCGGATCGCGATTGCCGGCCGCCATGACCGCGATTACCGCCTGGCCTTTGCGAATTAGTTTGCCGCCGATTTCGGTATCTTCACGACAGATGCGAGCTGTGTGCTGACTTGGACTTTCGTAACGCAGCAATTCCTCGACTGCCGAAGGAACCAGTGACAGGTCGTCCCGAAGTCTCTGCATTTGATCGGGATTCCGCATGAGGCTGAGCACGCCGTTGCCGATCAGGTTGGTCGTGGTTTCCTGACCGCCGACCATCGTGACGATGCAGTTGGCGATGATTTCTTCTTCAGTCAGGCGATCGCCGTCGATCTCGGCCGTCATGAAGGCGTTGACCAAACCCTCGCGCGGCTCAGTCTTCATCTGCTGGATCACTTCGCCAAAGTAAGCGGTCATTTCCTCGACGCACTTCAAAGTGCGCGAGGCGCGATCCGGATTGTGCTGGAAGTTACCCAACACTTCGGCAAAATCCGCGGACCATGCTTTCAATCGATCGCAATCACTCGTGGGCACGCCGAGCATCTCAGCGGTGACGATGGCCGGCAATGGCGCTGCCAGATCGTTAATGACATCCATGCTGCCCCGGCTCAGCAACGGTTCCAGCAGGTCGTTGAGAATTTCGCGGATGTGATTGCGCAAGGCCTCAACCCGGGCCGGCGTGAAGGCCATCGATGCGAGGCTGCGCAAGCGTGTGTGGGAAGGCGCATCCATGAACAACATCTGCTTGGTCATCATCTGCGCCAGCGGCGTTAATTCAGCCAGGCCCATCGCCGCAAACTGCTCGGGCGTCGGCGTGCGATCGGCAGAGAATTGATGCAGGACGGTGATCACGTCTTCGTAACGCGTTACCACCCAGGCATGCAGGTACGGGTCCCAATGAACCGGAGCCTCGGTGCGCAGACGCTGATATAGCGGATACGGATTGGCCAGCACCTCAGGATCGAGCAGGTGATAGAGACTGAGAACTGGGGCGGATTTCTTAGACGACGGTGTCTGCGGATTGGCACTCATAATTTTTGTCCGACAAACTTCAGTTTGTCGTTGGATTCTTGCTGGGCCGGGCGCGACAAGCTGAAGCTTGTCGGACGTTTCAGGCAAGCAGGGCTTGCACTTCTTCTTCACTCATGTCTTCAACGCGAGCAAAGATCAGACGCTCAATCTCGCTGGACAACTCAGCGATGCTCGGCGCGTCAAACAGCGTCCGCAGCGCCATATCGACTCCGAAGGCGCTGCGAATCTTGGCAATCAGTTGGGTGCCCAGCAGCGAATGGCCGCCGAGCAGGAAGAAGTTATCGTTGATGCTCACCTCGCTTAGATTCAGAAGCGAGCAAAGAATTTTCGCGAGGCGAATTTCGATGGGCGTGCCTGGGGCGATGAAATCTTCGTCGCGCAAAGTATTTTCAATCGTCGGTTCGGGCAGTCTGCGCGCGATCGACTTTTCCGTTCGCGGTCAACGGGAGCCGGTCGATTTTGGCAAAGATTGACGGCAGCATGTAATCGGGCAAAGAAGTCTTCAGAAACTCGCGCATTTCTGCCGCCGAAGGAGTCGTCCCGTTACGCATCGCGATGTAAGCGGTCAGACGTTTTTCGGAGCAGTTCGATCCGCGGGCGATCACGGCGCTGGCAGCGATGGCCGGATGGCGATCGATTGCAGCTTCGATTTCCGATGGCTCGATGCGATATCCGAGAATCTTAATCTGTTCGTCAGCGCGGCCGAGGTATGCGATGTCGCCGTTGGGAAGATAGCGGGCCAGATCGCCGGTGCGATAAAGGCGCGCATTTTGTCCGGCGGTGAATGGATCGCAAATGAACTTTTCAGCGGTCAGATCCAGACGATTGCGATAGCCGCGAGCTACATTCATTCCCCCACGTAAAGCTCGCCGGCTTCTCCCGGCGTCTACCTGACAAAGATTCTCATCGAGGATGTAAACGTCGGTGTTGGCAATGGGCCGGCCGATGGTAGGCAAGCCGTTCAGTGTCGTTTGCGCAGTTAACTCCGCCCCGAAGTTGTGACCACGGTGCACTCGGTCGGGCCGTAGTTATTGACTACTTCGAAGGGGAGGCCGTTCCTGCGGATAGCGATGCAGGGTGTCGGCGCCGGTCAGCAGGAAGCGCAGTGCCGTCTCTGCCGGCCAATCCATTTGCATCAGTGATTCAGCCAGCGCGGTGGGGATAAAACTGATCGTGATCCGGTTTGCGACCAACCAGTCACGCAAAGACTCTGGCGACACCCGCGTTGATTCTTCAGGCAGGTGCAAACTGGATCCGGCGGTCAGGTAAGGCCACACCTCCCAGACGGCGGCGTCAAAGCTGAGGCTGGCGAGATGACTGGCTCGATCTTTCGCACTGACCTCGAATTCCCGCTGATGCCAGGAGATGAGGTTCAACAGGTTTTCGATCGTGACCTCGACGCCCTTCGGCTGTCCGGTGGAGCCCGAAGTGTAGATCACGTAGGCCAGCTGGTCTTTGGTGGTTTCGATCAGCGGGCGCAACCGTGGAACACTGATCGATTTCCCGATCGGTGTCGATTTCAATTACCGACCAGGCTCCGGCGGGAAGGCTTTGGGCCAGCTCGCCTTTAGTAATCAGGACGCCGCGGCTGGGCATCGTTCAGCATGAAGGCCAGGCGTTCCGTCGGATATGCCGGATCAAGCGGCAAGTAGGCGCCGCCGGCTTTAAGCACCGCCAGCGAGCACATCACCGACTCAATCGAACGACTGAGGCAAAGCGCGACCACCGTCTCGGGACCGACGCCCAATTCAGTCAGGCGGTTTGCCAGTTGATTAGCCCGGGCGTCCAGTTCCGCATAAGTCAACATCGAACTGTTCGATACGACCGCCGGTGGCGCTGGGCGCAGCCTTGGCGCGAGCGGCCACCATTTGTGAAATCGGGCAGCCACAATCGACGGCTTCTGGATGGTGAATCAGGCTGGCATTGTCTGTGGCCCCAGGGCTTGAGTTTCCAGCGTGGCGACGGGGATGGTTAAGGTGGACATGGACGACAAAATCCTTCGAGTCTGACAGTGTTGGCCGGGCATCGTGCCCTGGATTAGTAAAATTGCTAATAGCCAGTCGTTTCCGTGGCTGTTTGTGGTAAACTTCGGCTCGAAAGACTGACCGGATTGGAGTTTTGCGGCGTTTTCTGAATGCCAGCCGGCCTCGTAATCAAGCCTTGCCCCTTAGAGTACAGCTATCCGCGTCTCTGCTTTCCGAAGCTCTCCTGGCGCCGCGAGCGCAATCGCAACCAACTTTTTGGTTCGAAAAAACTATCAAAGGATCCGTGATCTTAAGCAGGAGGCTATGATGAAAAACTACTTCGTGCGTTCCCTCATTGTTTTGGCGCTGGTGCTGGGTGTGACCTTGCCGGCGCTGGCAGACACGATTCGGCTGAAGGACGGCAGCGTGATTCGTGGTCAAATCATCAGCTTTAAGAATGAGCAGTTCACGATCATGGTGGGAAGTGGGGCCCGCGGCCGCAAAAGCCGCATAACGGTCTATATGGAAGACGTAGACTCGATCGAATTCGACGCGTCCGGTAACACCAGCACTCAGCCCGAAGATACGAGCAACAACAATTCGCAGCCGGTCTATCAGCCGCCGACAACGCAGCCGGCTAACAATAATCCTGCCAACAATAACCCGACGAACAATAATCCCAGCGAACAATAATCCGACGACGAACCCCACGTCCTCGAGCAGCAACCCCTCGTTCTTTCAGATTAATGTCCGCGTGCGGGGCGACAATGCCAGCAATGGGTGGACCAATAGCGGCCTGGTCGTGCGCCGCGGTCAGCGCTTGAAGGTCAGCGCGTCCGGCCGCATCAGCTTGGGAACTAATCGTTTTGCGACGCCGGACGGATTGCCAAACATTGCCGACAAGGACAAGCTGATGCGCAACCAGCCGACGGGCGGCCTGATTGCCGTCATCGGCGACGACAACGACGATTTCATCTTCATCGGCCGCGGACATGATTTTGTGGCTCAGCGCGACGGGGTGCTTGTTTCTCGGTGTTAATGAAGGGAATCTGGCGGATATACCAGGGCGCTTTTGACGTCGTGATCGAGGCCGAGGCTTCCGGATCCCGATAAACTTTGGAGGCGTTCCGCGACTGGAGCGCAAGCGTCCTCGCTTGCATCCAGCGCAGTCTGAACTCAGCCGGGCAAGCGAGGACGCGTTGCGCTCCAGTCCGCCGCTTCGCTCTGCTACCGCACTCCAAATTGAGGCAAGTTTGCCAACTTGCCCGCCAAATCCCGCATCACAACCTTCGGGCCGCCAGAGACGCTTGACCGTGCTCGCAAGAGCGCCATATAGTCGCTCCAGTTGAAAATTCAGCCTGCCTCAAAACAGTTAGAAGGTTAAGAGTTCAACCTTCAGGTTGCTCCTTCGGCTCAAGCTAAAGCTTGAACTCTGAACTCCTCAGAAGGATTTCGTTATGAATAGCAGTATTTCTACATTCGACGATCTTCTTGGATTGCTGGTTCTGGTCGCTGTTTGCGCTCTCGGCGATTGAATCGCAGGTCTCTGTGCGCCCAATCCCGACGTCAACCGCCGGTTTCCGATCAAAAGAAGAACACGCGGCCGGCGGACAAACCCCTGAGGAGCAGAAGCCGGAACCTTTGCCTGCCGATATTCAACCCGGCAAGCCGCAGGAGGCCGAGAAAGTTACGGTCACGACGAATCTGGTTAACGTTGATGCCGTCGTTTACAACAAGAAGACCGGGCAGCCACAGCTGGCTCTGGGAAAGACAACTTCGCCATCTTCGTCGACGGCGTGAAAAAGGACATCACGAATTTCGGGACGCCCGAAGCGCCGATTACCGTGACGCTGGTAGTTGAGTACAGCAAGCTGGCCGAAACGCTCGGTTACTATGGCAGCCATGGCATGGAGGCGGGCCAGAACGAAGTCATTCGTCCGACCGCGATGTTCCTGTCGCAGTTTATTCATCCGGAAGACTACGTTTCGGTCATCGCCTACGACATGCGGCCCACGCCTTTGACCGACTTCACCAACGATCCGAATCGAATTCAACAGGTGATCAGTTTGCTTTTGCGGAATCAACCCGCGTTTACCGAAAGCAATCTCTTCGATGCTTTGAAGTTGACGCTGGTCGGCGGCCGCGGCGATTCAGTGGTCCTCGAAAATTCCAAAGAGCGCACTCAGGAGTATTCCGGGATGGTCGCGGTCCCGGCGGACCGCCGGCGCGCTGTCTTGCTGGTTGCATCAGGCATCGACACATTCAGCAAAATTACCATGGATCAGGCGCGCAAGATTGTGCAGAACGCCGGCATTCCCATCTATGTAATTGGCACCGGTCAAATGTTTGTGAAGTTATACGGCGATTCGGATGAATCCAGGTCAGGGCTCAAACATCCGCGGCATTCCCATCGATCGAATGACTTTCCTGCAAGCCGACAACACCATGAAGACGTTTGCGAAGGAAAGCGGCGGCGGCTTTTATCCAATTACGTTTGAAGGCGAAATCGGCAATGCTCTCGGTTCACATCAACGCCATGCTGCGCAGCCAATACAGTCTCGGTTTTAACCCGGAGACGAGCGCGACGGCAAGTCGCACAAGATCGTCGTTAAGGTGGACGTTGACGGTGACGGACACGTACGACGACAAAGCGTTTGCTGTCAGGTCGCGGGAAGTTTATAACTCGCCGAAACCGGACGCCGCCCCAACTCAGAAGAGTGGCGGGAAGCAGTAAGAGGGCAAAGAGCAAGGAGCAAAGGGGCAAGAGCCAGGTGAACAGAACCGCTTGGGTTTGCTCTCTTACTGAACGCTGGGCGTCCTGCACTTAGCTCTTAGCCCTTTGCTTTCTTGTCTCACGCATTCTCCAAGTGTAAAGTAGCCCTGACTTTCCCTTTAAAGCTCCCCGTTTTTCAAAACTTGTCGGAGGTCACTAACTGATGTCCAGTGAAAGCATCAGCGCCAACGAGGTCGCAGTCGCCCAGGAATTTCCCGATCGCGTTGGCGTCGAAGCGGAGAATCCGTACCTGAGAAATTTTCGGCCGTATATTCCGGCTCATGTTCGCATGCGCGAATTGACGGTGATCCCTCTCATTATGGGAACGTTGCTCGGGATGGTTTTTGGCGCGTCCTCTCTGTACCTGGTTTTGAAAGTCGGCTTGACGGTTAGCGCCTCGATTCCGGTCGCGGTGATTGCCATCACGCTGTTCCGCGTGCTTTCGAAGCTTGGATTGCGCGATGCGACCATTCTGGAAAACAACATCGTCCAGACCGCCGGCTCGGCCGGTGAATCGATAGCTTTCGGCGTCGGCGTGACGATGCCGGCCATCATGATTCTGGGCCTCGATCTCGAAGTCACGCGCGTGATGCTGGTGGCGCTTGCTCGGTGGGTTGTTGGGCATCCTGATGATGATTCCGCTGCGACGCGCCCTGATCGTCGCGCAACACGGTTATTTGAAATATCCCGAGGGTACTGCCTGCGCTGAAGTTTTGAAGGCCGGAGCCTCGGAAGAGTCGCGCCAGAGCTGCGGCGCAGGGTGGCGAAGTCGCTGAGACGGAACAAATGGGAGCCAAAACCATTTTCGCCGGACTCGGTGTCGGCTTCCTCTATCAGGTGCTGATGACCGGCTTCAAAGGTTGGAAAGACACTCCGGAAAAAGTTTTCGGCGCGCCGTTCAAGGCCGGATCGATTGCCGCCGAAATCTCGCCCGCGTTGTTGGGAGTCGGCTACATCATCGGCCCGCGCATCGCTTCGATCATGTGCGCCGGCGGCGTGCTGGCTTATCTGGTTTTGATTCCAGCGATCAAGTTCTTCGGTTCCGGGATGACCACACCGTTGGCGCCGGGAACTGTTCCCATCAGCGAGATGAGTCCCGGGGCAATTCGCGGTGCTTACGTTTTGTACATCGGTGCGGGTGCGGTGGCGGCCGGCGGCATCATCAGCCTGTTTCGATCGCTGCCGACGATTTGGCATGGCTTGAAAGGCGGGCTGGCGGACCTGCGCGGTGGCCCAGGTGCGACGGCTAACGCACCGCGGACCGATCAGGATCATGTCGATGAAAATTGTCATCGGCGGAATTCTGGTACTGATGGCCATGATCATGGGCTTTCCGCAGCTGGGCTTGCAGGTCAATATCTTTGTTGCTTTCCTGGGTGCGGTCTTGATCATCGCTTTTGGTTTTCTCTTCGTCACGGTTTCATCGCGACTCACCGGAGAGATCGGTTCATCCTCTAATCCCATCTCAGGAATGACGGTGGCGACGCTGCTGCTCACTTGTTTGATATTTCTGCTGCTCAGATGGACCGGTCCTAACTATTACGTCACGGCGCTTTCGATCGGCGGCATTGTTTGCATTGCGTCTTCAAACGGTGGCACCACGTCGCAGGATTTGAAGACCGGGTTCCTGGTTGGCTCCACGCCCAGGCTCCAGCAGATTGCAATTTTGGTGGGCGCGTTCGCGTCCGCGCTGATCCTGGGACCAATTCTGTTGGTGCTGAATGATTCGGCGACGGTTTACGTGCCGCGCGCTAAGTTTTGAACCGGCCACCAAATCTTTGGCGGTCGATCCGGGCAAGTTCGCCGCGTTGCCGACCTTCAATGATCCGATCAAGCCTCCGGCGGCAGGCACTTACCGAATTTTGAAGAACGACGCATCGTCGCCCATGGTCACCGGCCTCGATCCGGGCGAATACCTGGTCGATTCCTCGGGCAAGGTGCGCCTACAAGATGGAAGAGAATTTTCCGTCTGACTTTGCGGATTCAGCCCTCGCAGGCAGGTCAGCCGGAAAAACTGAAAGGCCCGCAAGCGAACACGGACACCGGGTCGTACCGGCCTTATCACAAGACCGATACCGATGGTGGTCCCGCCGGGCGCTATCTGGTAAACGATCAGGGCATCCCTGTCTACCTGGCTGATCCGGGAATCAACGGCATTCACAAAACGCGGCCGGACGGCTCGCAGGTGACCGAAGTACGACGCGCCGAAAGCCACTTTGATGTCTTACATCATCAAAGGAATTTTGAATCGGCAATTGCCGTGGGGCCTCGTGCTGTTGGGCGTGATGATTGCCGTCGTGCTCGAAATGAGTGGTATTCCATCGCTGGCGTTTGCGGTCGGTGTTTACCTGCCGCTCTCGTCATCAAGTCCGATCTTCATCGGCGGCATGATTCGCTGGCTGGTCGATAAGTATCTCCGCAAGAAGTTGCAGAGCAAGAAGCTCAGCGAAGATGAACTTGTGGCCGAGACTGACAAGAGTCCGGGCGTGCTGATGGCTTCCGGCTACATTGCCGGCGGCGCGTTGGCGGCGATCGTGATTGCGATTCTCCAGGGCGTGCCGAGCGAAGGGACTGTCGAAGTTCAACCGGAGCATCAACGATTGGTCCACGGCGCATAATCCGCTTTTTGGTGATCAGAACGGCGACCTTCTGTCGGTGATTCCGTTCCTAATACTGACAGTATTGCTCTACCTGGTTGGCCGCGAAATAATTCTCAGAACCAGGAAAGCGGGTGGAACCGGATAGGTCAGAATGTATCTGTTCAATTTCGAACCTGAGTTCTATAATTTTTGCGAGGCGCGCTTTCATTCAAAGTCTTTGAGCGCGCCTCGTATTTACTAAACGTGAAGGTTCAGCGCTCTATGGTTCATCACAGAAAGACACGTTTTCATAATCTCCTTCTCACCTTCCTGCTCTTGATCGTTGGGATTGGCCACGCCCGTGGTCGCGTTCAGGGTCAGGCGCAGCGCGGACCATCAGACGTCGTCCGCGAATTCTACAAGGCCATGCGCGAGCATCGGTTTAAAGACGCGTGGGCACTGACGATTTACAAATCGGCAGTCGAGGGTCTCAGCGCTGACGAAATGGAAGACCTGCGTCCTGACTTTGAGCAGAAGGCCGCGGCAGATCCCCGCTCAGATCGAAATCACCGGCGAGCGGATTCAAGGCAACATCGCGACGGTGTTCGTGAAGGTGCCCGTCACCGACAGCACGCCGCAGATAACTTCTGAGCCGGTCAACCTGATGAGTTCCGGCAGCGGCTGGATCATCGGGACTGAGATCCGATCAGGCTGAGGTGAAAAAGAAGGGTCGTCGCTTCTTCCTCGACGCCCTGATCGAAGCAACACGAAAGCGACATCGATGATTTATTCAAGCGCTTGCTGGCGGTTCAATTGGTTTACAGCCAGGGAACACAAAGGCGTCTTAGGCAATCTCCAGGATCTGATTACGGCAAATTTGGTCGCCAAAGAATCGGGCGATCCCAAGGCGATTGGCTACACCGTCGCATCTGACCATCACGCCCGACGGCAAGGGTTACGTCGCTAGCCGCTGAGCCGACCCGTTACGGCCGCACCGGCAAGCTTTCCTTCTGGATGGATCAGACCGGTAACCTCAAGAAGGCCGACAATGGCGGGAAACCGCTCACGGGTTCAAAATAGGTCAGCCCGGTGACCAGACGTTTCCAGCCTTCTGGGACCGAAGAGATGCTGATTTAATCTGGAAGAATGTCCGGCAAAATGAGCGTTTGCGACTCCCAACTCGGCTTACCAATACGAGCCAATCAACCTGGCCCCGCCCGGCAAAATAGTGATTGCGCTCACTCCATTCAAACCGATAGAATGACTCCAGAGCGCACCTCAGCGTTCCTTGCCCTCAACCTCAAAAAGCAATCCAATTTGAAGCCTTCCTGTTCGAACGAGAGGTTTACCATGCCAGAAGTGATTCGTTCCGTAGTTTCGCGGGTCCGCGTCTTTTTCAAGGATCGGCGACAGTCGCCACGGCTGCGAGTGCGTCTTCCGTTCACCGTTTCAATTCATCGAGAGAACGAATTGAACGGCGCGCGCAAGCGAGCGCAGACACTTAGAGGTTACACGCGGGATCTCAGCCAGGACGGGCTCGGGTTGCTGGTGTCGCAAGTCCATCTCGATGGGCACCATCTCGCCGCCGGAGGCTGCGAGTTGGATGTCGAACTGGAACTGGATCGCCACAACTCGATCTCGATGCGAGTCATGCCGCGAAGATATGAACGCCTGGAGGAATCAGAGTCGGGTTGCACTTACCTGATTGGTGCCGGCATCGTCAGTCTGGCTGAAGCGGACCGGTCGCGGTATCTGGAGTTTGTTGCCAGGAGCTGAAGCAGTCGCCGAAGCGGCACAACGGACTTCTTCATGCGCCCGAGAAGCGGAAAAGATTACCCTCGAACTACTTAAACAAAAGCCAGCCGAAGACCTTCGGTAAGTGGAAAGCCGGCTGCGGCGTCTTGGTCGGTTGCCATGCGAGGTAACCGCGGTTTGGATCCTTGCCGACGCAGCGAAATAAATTTACGCGCCAGCGTTCGCCCTGTCTGCGGTTCGATGAATCCAATGGTTCCAGGGATTCGCATTCCGATCCAAACTAAGCTCGAGATCTTTACCGGCACCGCCTTTGGTGATCGTTCTTCATCGCGGCGCAACTCATTCCTGAGCGAAATTCCCAGTCGGATTCCCGCCTTGGTCGGCGACCAGTGAATCGCCACGTCCAGCCATTCGCCGGTCGGCGCCGCTTCGAACTCAAAGTACCTTTCGATCACGTGTTCGTCAGGGGCGATAAAGATCTCACAAACATCGCGATCCCAAAGCCCCATCGTTTTCTTTTCCGTCTGCGGCTTATCGCTTAACCACCAGGCGCTCGCCCTGATGGCAAATGAAGCGCAGGTGCAGAGCTGCGTTCTGACCAGAGAATTCGAGCTTCAGCCTGTCGCTCCAGCGGCGCGGGCGCGCCTGACCAATAGCGATTGATTTGCAGCGGATGCCGCTTTTTCCCATTCGGCATTGGTCAGGTCTGCGACCTTCAAGATCCGTCGCGATGAACCGCGCCTCGATCGTTTTGTCATCGAGCATGAACGGATCAACCCATGCCCTCGCCGAATGAGAAACTGGGGCCTCGCGGCCGGTAAGTTATCTGCTCTTCTTCCTCTTCCTTTGCTTCGGCAAGCCACGAAGGATCCGAATACTGCAACTTGTAGAGCTTCCAATACAAACCCTGCAACGGTCAGCAAATCCTGATGCGTGCCCTGCTCGCGAATCTCGCCATGATGCAGCACGATGATGTTATCGGCGCGCTGAATCGTCGAAAGCCGGTGCGCCACGATAACGGAGGTGCGATTGCGCATTACCCGGGCGATCGCCTGCTGAATCAGTTGCTCGGTTTCCGTGTCGATCGAGCTGGTCGCTTCGTCCAGGATCAACAGGGCCGGGTCGAAGGCCAACGCCCGCGCAAACGAGATCAGTTGCTTTTGCCCGACTGACAAGCCGGCGCCGCGTTCGCGCACTTCCGATTTGTAATCGTGCGGCAGGCGCTGGATGAAATTGTCGGCGCGTACTTCATGTCGCCGCCCAACGAACGCGTTCATCGGAGATATCTTCGCGGCCCAGCCGGATGTTGCTTTCGACCGTGCCGGTAAACAGGAAGATGTCCTGCAGCACGACCGCAAAATTCTCTCGCAGCGATTGCAAATCCCAATCGCGCACGTCCACCCCGTCGAGCAGAATGCGGCCGCGCTGCACGTCATAAAAACGCATCAACAGATTCGTAATCGTTGTTTTGCCTGAGCCGGTGTGGCCGACCGAGGGCGACTGACTGTCCCGGCGATACGGTGAACGAAACGTCTTTCAGGACCCAGTCTTCCTCGTTGTAAGCGAACCAGACGTTTTCGAATTCGATCCGGCCCTCGGCGCGGCCGCTCTTCAGCGGCTTTGCCAGGTGAATTGATTAAGATCGGCAGGTCGAGGCGCCTTGAAAATGCGATGCGACGCCACGACCGCGCCCTGCAGCACGTTGTATTTGTCTGAGATATCGCGAATCGGCTGGAACAAGAAACTCCTGAGTACTGGATGAAGGCCACGAGGCCGCCCAGCGTCAAAGCGTTGTTGCATCACCCGATAACCGCCGTACCAGATAATCAGCGCGATGCCGGTCGCGCCAATGAGATCGACGAGCGGAAAGAAGACCGCGTAATAAAAGATCGTGTCGATGTTCGCCTGCCGCGATGTTCGTCATTGATCTTGGCAAAGCGCCGCAGCGACTTCGCTTCAGCATTGAAAATCTGCACCGTCTGCGCGCCGGAAAAATGTTCCTGCAGAAATGAGTAGATGCGGGCGATCTTGATGCGCACCAGGTCAAAGCCGCTGCGCGCGCCTTTGCGAAACCACGTCGTCGCGGCAAACAGCATCGGCACTGTCAGCAGCGTGATCAGCGTCAAGCGCCAATCCATATAAGCCATGACCGCCGATGATCGCGACGATCATTACCAGGTCGCCGAGTAGATCCGTTACGCCTGAGGTGAACAATTCGTTCAGGGCGTCAACGTCCGCGGTCAGACGGGTCATGATGCGCCCGACCGGATTGCGATCGTAATAGGAGACCTCCTGGTGCTGCAGCTTGTTGTAAATCTCGCGCCGCAGATCGAACATCACGTATTGACCGACCGTGTTCAGCAGGACTGATCTGAAAATATGAAAACACCAGGCGCAGGAATTGGGTCGCCGACGATAAACCAGTGCGAACAACGTCGAGGCGCATCCAGTCTTTTGGGGATGATGTACCAGTCGATTGCGTACTGGGTGAATTTCGGTTGCAGTGTGCCCAGCAGATTCAGCACCAGCGTCAGAATCAGCGCTGGAATCAGCAGTTTCACGTATGGCTTCAGGTAGCGCAGCAGCCGGCGCGCGCACCTGTAAAGTCATAGGTCTTGCCGATCGTGCTCTTCTTCGTGAAATTGTTTGACTGCCGTGGACATGAATTGTCAGATTCTTCAGATCTCAGATTTCAATTCGACGTGACGATGCGTCAAGCAAATGCTGCTTGCGCGGAAAGTGCAGCAGCAGCCCAATTCCCCCGATGGCAAATCCAACGTAATAATAGTTCGACCCGGTTAATCGATAATCCAGCAGCGCCAGCAGTCCCGAGACCTCACACAGAGCGAATGAAACAATGTAAGCCACTCTGGACCTGCTCAACTTGCTGCGCGGTCTCACGGCTTTTGCCAGCAGGATCTGCTTTATCAGAAACGAAATGCCGCTACCGGAATCAGCCCGACAGTATTCAATAGCAAGCGTCAGCTTTGGATTTGGCGCCGGCGTGACCGGTAGACAGATGAATGAACGCCAAATACACCTGATCAGCGACATGCATATCGCGAACCAGAGAATCAACAGCGTGCGATGACGTTCTATCAATGCTGACTGGTCCGGGATCAGTTGCTTTCATTCAGTGATCCCTCTACGCTTCAGGTTGCCGCCAATTCCTCTTCCAGCAACTGCCGCTCATGAAGATCCGCGTACTCGCCGCCCAGTGCGCCAGCAGTTCGTCATGCGTTCCTCGCTCGATGATTCTTCCCTCGTCGAGAACGCAAATCAGATCGGCCTGTCGCACGGTCGAGACGCGATGCGAGACGATGATGCTGGTGCGTTGGCGCATGACGCCGCGAAGCTGAGACAGAATTCTTTCTTCGGTGTACGTGTCGACCGATGAAAGAGCGTCGTCGAGAATCAGAATCCTGGGCTCGCGCAGCACTGCGCGAGCGATCGCCGTGCGTTGCTTCTGACCCCGGAAAGCGTGATGCCGCGCTCACCAACCAGCGTGTCAAAGCCGTCAGGAAAATCCGCGCACATCGCTGTCCAGGCCGGCGATGTCGGCGGCCCGCTCGATCTCTTCGCTCGTCAGCATTGTCCACGCCAAAAGCGATGTTCTTTGCCAGTGAGTTGCTGAAGAGAAACGTCTCCTGCGGCACGTAGCCGATGGCTCCGCGCAGTTGGGCCAGCGGATAACTCGGAAACCGGAACATCGTCGATGAGAACAGTTCCGCTCGGGCGCCTCCAGCACTCGCGGAATCAGATTTACCAGGGTCGATTTACCGCTGCCAGTCCGTCCGACGAAGGCGACCGTTTGGCCCGGCTTCGATCTTGAGATTGATGTCTCGTGAGCACCGGTTCCGCTATCCGCGTGATAGCGCAAAGGTCAGATCGCGAAACTCGATGCCCCCGTTTATCTCGGGTTGTGTCTGAACGTCGGGCGCATCGGCGATCAGAGGCTTGATCGTGGCGATGGCTTGCATTCGTTTCCAGCTGGCGGTGCCGCGCTGATACAGATTAACGACGTAACCGATCGCAATCAGCGGCCAAATCAAGCCGGAACAGGTACATGTTGAATTCGGTAAATTGACCGACCGTGAGCTCGCCGCGCACCGCCAAAGGCACGCCGGCCCAGACAATCAGCACGAACCCCAATCCGATCAGAAAGGTCATCAGCGGCCGCATCAAAGCATCAATCCGCACCAGGCCCAGGTTCTTCTGCGCGTATTCGTAATTGAGCCGATTGAACGCTTCAATCTCGGCCTGCTCCTGCGCGTAGGCGCGCACGACGCGCACGCCGGTGAAGTTCTCCTGCGCGCGCGCCGTGATCTGCGCAAAGAAATCCTGGATCTGCTGAAAGCGCGTGTGAACCTGCTGTCCAAAATACTTAACGGTAAGCGAGACCAGCGGCATCGTCACAAACAGCAAAAGCGTGAGCTTCCAGCTAATGGCGAAAATGATCGGCATAATCACGATCACGACAAACACCGTTTGCAGCGAATACATGATCATCGGTCCCGCCAGTTGCCGCACGGCCGAAAGATCGTTGGTCGCCCGGGACATCAAGTCTCCCGTGCGATGTTCGTGAAAGAATGACTGAGGTTGATCAACCAGCCGAGCGTAGAAGTCGTTGCGCAGATCGTACTCAATGTGCCGCGACATGCCGATGAGAATGCGGCGCTGGAGAAAGAGAAACAGTCCGCTCAGCAGCGCTGGCGCCGAGGACCTTGAGCGCGGCGATCGTCAGATGTGCCCAGGTGACTTCGTTCCAATTGGCGTCGATTACGTTTCCCACAATCAGCGGAATGCTGACATTGAAAACGACGCCCGCCATGATGCAGGCGATTCCGGTAATTAGAGAAATCTTGTAAGGCCGAAAGTAGTGGAGTAGCTTTCGCAGATCATTCATGACTTCAAGACAGAAATGCTTCGGCTCCTGCGGCGGCAGAATTCGTCAGCGCCTTCGGCAAGAGTTGCGAAGCTTGCGGTGTCTTAAAGTTTAAGGAGAACGATCAGCGTAGCAAAGTGAGGTGGATTGAATAAGCGAAGCAGCACCCGGCCTGGCCTGTTACATCACGATTTCGCCTGACACTTCCGACATGGCATCGTGGTCAGCCGATACGCCGGGGCTGTCAACCTCGAGATCCTGAGCTGGCTCGGGCGCGACGCGAACGCAATTGCGTCCGGCGCGCTTCGCGGCGTAGAGGGCGCCGTCTGCGGCCCGAAACAAATCTGTGCGCGTATTCCCATGCAGAGGAAATGACGCGATGCCAATGGACGTGGTGAGATTTCCAAAATCGGGAATGACAATCTCCTCAATGCGTCCGCGCAGCCGTTCCGCGACGAGGAGTGCGCCTTCCGCACGCGCATGCGGCAGAATCACCGCAAACTCGTCGCCACCAAAACGCGCGGCTGAATCAGCACCGCGCAGTTCCTGGCGAAAACAATCAGCCAGTCTGCGGAGTGCGGCATCGCCGGCGTCGTGGCCCACCGTATCGTTCAGGTGCTTGAAGCGATCGAGATCGAGCATGACGAGAGACAACGGCTGCTGCACTCGCCTGGCCATCAGCAGATCTTTGTCGAGTTGCATTTCGAACGAGCGGCGGTTGTAACAACCGGTTAGCGGATCGGTCAAAGCCTGCTGCTGAATCTGCGCGAACAGTCCGGCATGATTTACGGCCACCGCTACCTGATCAGCGACAGTGCGGAGCAGGAGAATCTCATTCTCATGCCAAAGCCGGGCCGGATCGGCCGAGGTCACCTGCAAGGCGCCCAACAGGCTTTCCTGGAAGACGAGCGGCGCTACTGCGATCGGATACGGGTCTGATCCGTCGAGCGATTCATCGTCGCCGTCACGAACCACGATTTCCGTGATGTTCGGCGAGATAACGGCAATGAGCTTCCAGATGCCGGCTTAACTTTTCAGTTTGTCTCATCGATCGCTTTGACGGAATGTCGAAATAAAAATAATCGAGCGCCTGATCCGGAGTTGGACTCTCAACCCGCAACGCGCAGCTCGATACGTTGAGCGCGGTACCCACTTCATCGACGGTCTTTTGCAGGATGACTCCGAGCTCGAGCGACTCGCGGATCGCCGTAGCGATCCGATTAACCGCGATCTCTCGCCCGGCTTGCTCCTGCAACAGGTGCGCCATCTTAGTCGTCACACTGATGGTGAGTTGGAGCGAGGTCGCTTTCGGCATCGCGGTGCGCACGGCCTCTTCAAATCGTTGCACGTGATAGGGGTGTTCCGCGCTCACGCGCGCCATCAGATATTCGAGCGCCGAATAAACAATGTCCGGCTCAAAGGTCCAGATGACTTCATCGCCACCCATCCGGCCGTCACTGCTGCGGCCGTGAACCGTCGCGAGCAGAGCCGAAAAGCGCGCGTCGGCAATCACGATAAAGTGTTCATGAAGATGACTGCCGTCGGCCTGTGGAAAAATCACGGGAGTGCCGAGTACCTCGGGGCCTAAACTGCCAACCATTTCTTTGAGCGTATCGGCCTGATGAACAAAAAAGAACGCGCGTCGTCCGCCATGAGCGAGTTCACGAATCCGCGCTCTTTCGCGCGCCGATCGCTTCGCGGCCAGTGGCAGCGACTCAGTTACCAGGGCACTCAAATTGTTTTCCAGAACCACTTCTTCGAAATAACGGTGGAGCTGAACGATAGTCGAATATGCACAGCGCACCGGCATTAGCTGGCGCCCGTGTTGCTTCAGAAGTACGTCGTAAAGTGAATGCATTTACGCGATTTTAATTCTGGTAGGAAAAACCTCGAGGGTGAGGAACAAGCCAAAGCTATTTTTGCATTTTGCCGCTGGGCTTGTCTACGACAATTTTCCGCTATTTTGTTGAGATTTTGCGGCTTTTCTCAGACTTTTATGTAGGTCGTAACCGCCGTCGCCAGCAGCACGTCTCGATCATTCAAAACATCGACCGAAAGAACGAATAATCGCCGGCCGCCGCGCACGACCTGCGCGTTCGCCGTCATCCGGCCTGACGTGATAGGTCGCAGGTAATGAATCGTCAAATCGGTAGTGGTTACCTTCTCGTCCACTTCAATTTGGGTCAACACCGCAAAGGCGGCGGCTGTGTCAATCAAGGAGGCGATCGCGCCGCCGTGAACGACACTCTGATTCATCAGGTCGTCGCGGACCTGGCAGGTGAATACTGACCCGGCCGTTGGTCAGTTCACCCAATTCCAGTCCCAGGAATTTTGCGAACGGCACGGAAGCGAAAGCTGCTCGCGCTCTCGACAGTTTGGCTGGATCCAGTTCGCTCATCCACGATAGCTCGAATCGGTTGGTTCGACGATGACGGCCGTGCCGTAGCACAACACTTCGGTCACGCCGGTTGATATTTCGGTGGTGTCGTACCGCGCGCCGATAATTGCGTTGGCTCCGATTTCTGAGGCATGTTGGACCATGATGTCAAAGGCATCGGACCGCGTCTCTTCGCACATCCTGGTCCAGATCGTTATGTTGCCACCCACCACCTGTTGAAATGATGCGCCGATCGTGGCAAAGACGTTACGCGATCGCACCACGATGCCCCTGACCACGCCCAGAGTTTGCATTACGCGAAAGTTGGGCAATTCGAAAGCGGTCGTCACCATTTGATGCGAGACGGAATATTGTCGCGGGCTGACCTGGTACGGCGCGCGTTGGGGAGCCGGATCGATGTTCATAATGTTTCTCTCTGTTGGAATTCCACGGTGGCACGGGCGTCCTGCCCGTGAATCACGCGCAAGATGCGCGTGCCACATTCAAACGCCACTAAAATCAACGTCGATAGAGCGCACTGCGCTCTTTGGTAGTTTCCTTTTTCGGACTTGCGTCGAGGCTTCCAGAGAAATCTCTCCAGATCACAGCGACCACTCTTATCGAACTCAACGCCTTCGTGCTCCAGCATTCGCTGCTGCTTATCTGACGGCAGGACAATGCCACGCGTTGAGCAACGACCCTGTGAATTGATCACCCGATGCCAGGGAGTCTGGTCATCGGCCCCGTGCATGACAAAACCGACCGTGCGCGGCGTGTAACCTTCGCCCAGCATGTAAGCGATCTGGCCATAGGTCATGACCTGGCCCTTGGGAATGCGGCGAACGATCTTGTAGACGCGCTCGCGATAATGTCCGGTCAAGCTTCAGCTTGTCGTTCTCATGTTTCATAGTCGGTGGCGACAAACTAAAGTTTGTCGGACAATGCGCGCAACACAACGCGCGCGGGCGCGCCATCGCCGGCGCCATCCGCGATTTTCAGCGGCAAGCAAATCAATTCGTAATCACCCGGCGGCACGTCAGAAAGATTCAAGCCTTCAACAATCACAACATTCTTCCGGAGCAAGGTCAGATGCGTCCGATGATGACCGGAATGAAACTTTTCGATGGAAAGGTAGTCAATGCCGACCAGCTTTACGCCGCGCTCAACCAACAGCTCAGCGGCTTCAGGCAGGAGATGGGTGTAGTCTTTGCGAAATCCTTCACCGTTCCAGAACGTTGAGTTCCGCGTGTGAAAGATGACCCGCTCAACTCCGTCGAGGTCGCAGCCGGTCAGGAATGCGGGATCGATTTCCATGACATCGTCCGGGACGCGGACGACGCGCGCGCCCGATCAAAGTCTCCAGCGGAAGCTTGTCAATCGTATTCGCTCCTTCGATAAAATGCGCGGGCGCGTCGACATGAGTGCCCGTGTGCGCTCCAAAGTTGAGCATCGAGACGTTGGCAGGAATCACCTTTGGCAAAGGCCGACCAGGGTTCAATCTTCACGCCGGGATCGCCTTCATAGACCGGCATGGTGGTCCGGATAGGAACTGTGATGTCGAAGATTTTCATTGGTTGATTGCGACAATATAGACGCAAAGTCACAGAGGGGAAGCAGGCAATTGTTTTGGAGTACCGCCTTCGGACGGAAAGCCTTATGATCCAACTTCCGCCCGATGGCGGAACCGACTATTGATGAACGAAAGAAGAAATGATCCGCGGCCCCGCATCGCCGCCTCCAGCTATCTAAACACCGCGCCGCTCATCTGGAGTTTCATGCATGGTTCGCAGCGTGACGCCGTTGAGCTTTTCACCGACACTGCGCCCGCGCGTTGCGCGGAGATGCTCGCGCGGTGATGAGGTCGATGCCGCGCTGGTTCCGGTCATTGAATACCAGCGAATTCCCGACGTTGCGATCATTCCCGATGTTTGCGTCGGTTCGCGCTCAGCCGTGCGCAGCGTCGTGCTCGTGACCCGGCGCAACAATCTGAAAAAGGTTGAGCGCGTGGCCCTCGACGATTCATCGCGAACATCGGCGGCTCTGGTGAAGATTATTTTTCGCGAGTTCCTGGGCTTTGAGCCTGAGTGGCAGACCTCACATCCTGATCTGAAATCGATGCTAACGCATGCCGACGCGGCGCTGATCATCGGCGATCCGGCGATGAAGATTCCGCGCGATCAATTTCGCGTTTTCGATCTGGCCACGTTATGGCACGAGTTCACCGGCTTCGGATTCGTGTTTGCCATGTGGATGGCGCGCAGGAAAGCGTCGAAAAGATTGGCTTTGTGGATTTTGCGGCGCGCGCGATGAAGGATTGGCGCATCTGGATGAGATTTCAGCTGAATACAAACCGCAGCTCGGATTGTCAGATGATGAAATCAAGACTTACTTGACCGACAACATTGCCTTTCGGATGGATGAGGACATGGAGAAAGGGCTCGATCGATACTTTGAGCTCGCCCGCAAGCACGGCCTGACTGAATCCGTAAAACCGCTACTTTGGGCTCGTTAAGGGATCTTGTTGCGAAGCGAGTCTTCGTCGTCCTCTCGTAGAGCGTCGTTTAGTATGTTGCGGAATTTCTCAACAATCTCAAATTTCTTCGCAACGGAAGCTGCGTCAGACGTCGGCTTCTCTCTTCTTTGCTTCCGTTTCAGTTCAAACATCTCTTCATAGTCATTTTGACCAATCAGGTTCGTCGCTCATCGAAGCCTCCTCCACATTTGTGAACTGATCTGGAAGTAAGCCTTTCGCTCAAGAAATCTTAAAGATCCGTTAGAACTGCAAGATCCACCGATCCACTCCTGTCATTTCGCCATCAACGCTTCAATCTCTTCCGCATCCTTCGGCACTCGATGCGTAAGCACCCGCGACCCATTTTCCGTCACCAGCACGTCGTCTTCGATACGCACGCCGATGCCCAGATATTTTTCCGGGATGTTTTGGTTGAAGCCTTCCGGGATGCGGCTGGTGTCGGGAGAGATGTAGAGGCCCGGCTCGATCGTCATCACCATCCCGGCTTCGGCCGGGCGCGATTCGCCGTTGAAGTAATAACGTCCCGCATCGTGCACGTCGATGCCGAGATAGTGACCGAGGTTATGCATATAAAACTGCATGTATTTCTTTTCCTCGATCAATTTCTTTGGATCACCGTTTAATAAGCCAAGCTCAACCATGCCTTCTGTCAGCAACTCGATCGAATGAGTTTTTAGATCTTCCAGACGCACGCCGGGCCGCACCATGTCCACGCACGACTTTTGGGTCTTCAGCACCAGGTCGTAAATGTCGCGCTGGGCCTGAGTGAACTTTCCGTTTATGGGAAAAGTGCGGGTGATGTCCGAAGCATAACCTTGGTACTCGGCGCCCGCGTCAACCAGAAGCAGATCGCCGTCCTTCAATTCATCCTGGTTGCTGATGTAGTGCAGCACCGTGGCATTGCCGCCCGAGCCGATTATTGAGGTGTAAGAAGAGCCGGACGCGCCATGCTTGCGGAAGTAAGCCTCGAGCATAGCTTCGACTTCGTACTCTTTCATTCCGGGCCGTACAGATTTCATTGCCTCGACATGGGCGTCGGCGGCGATGTCGGCAGCCGTTTGCATGATCTCGATTTCCGCTTCGTTCTTAATCACGCGCATTTCGTGAAGAATTGTCGAAGGATCGACGATCGTGCGGGGCGGCTCGAGAGGCTTCCGATTCATTTCGCGCATCGAGGTGAGTTGCCGAATCATTTTCTGATCCATTTCCGGCGAAGTGTGACCGAACGCATAGTAAAGGACCTCAGGCCCATCCATTATTTCCTGGAGCTTTTCGTCGAATTCGCCGATCGGGAAAGCTTCGTCCGCGCTGTAGTCTTTGACTGCGCCTTCAACACCCGACCGGTAGCCATTCCAAATCTCCTGTTCCAAATCGCGTGGCCGTACGAACATCGTGAACTTCTTATCTCGGCCCGGCGCGATCACCGCAATCGCTTCCGGTTCCTCAAAACCCGTCAGATAAAAGAAGTCTGAATTCTGGCGATAGCGATAGTGGGTATCGTGCGAGCGCACGGCTTCGCGCGCGGCTGGAATGATGGCTACTGAATTCTTGCCCATGCGGCGCATGAACTCGACAAGCTGGGGTTTAAGCATCGTCTCTCCCTCGAATTGATTGAAATTTGATGTGCATTGTAACGCAAGCTGTTAGCTTGCGGCCGAACTGTAGCCCAATCGACTCTTGCCTGCAAACTAACAGTTTGCGTTACCTCGATTTCTAAGCGATAATCCGCTTATGGCCCAGACCATTGCCGCTAAGTCGCCCGGCGCTGAAATTATCTGTCACGATCCGACCACCGGAGAAGAAATTGGACGCGCGCCGCTCTTCATGCCTGAGGAAGTTGCGCATGCGGTCGCCCGCGCTCGTGAGGCGCAAGCGGCCTGGGCCGCGATGTCTTTTCGCGAGCGCGGTCGCGTGATCCTGAATGCTCGTCAAATCGTTTTGAAAGAGCTTGAAGAGATCGCCTTTCTGATCTCGCTGGAAACCGGAAAGCCGGTCTCCGAAGCAATCTCTCTGGAGCTGACCCCGTCGCTGGATCTAATGCAGTACTTCGCGCGCAAAACTGCGAACCTGCTGAGTCCCCGCCGCATCAGTGTCGGCCAATACTGGACCATGGGGCGGTCGTCGTACGAAATCTACAAACCGCTGGGAGTTGTCGGAGTTATTTCGCCCTGGAATTTTCCCTGGGCCACGCCTCTGGACGAAGTTGTGATGGCTTTGATGGCCGGAAACGCCGTGGTTCTGAAGCCGAGCGAGCTGACGCCGCTGAGCGGATTGAAGATCAAAGAAGTTCTGGCGCAGGCAGGTTTGCCGGACGGCGTTTTGGAAGTTGTCACGGGCGACGGATCAACCGGCGCAGCTCTGGTCGGCGCCGGCGTCAACAAAATAATGTTTACCGGCAGTGTCGCTACCGGCAAGCGAGTCGCAGAAGCTGCCGCTAAATACCTTATCCCGGTCGTGCTCGAACTCGGTGGCAAGGACCCGATGGTCGTGCTTGACGATGCGAACGTTGAGAACGCTGCGCGGGCCGCGGTGTGGGGAGCGTTCGCAAACTGCGGCCAGTCATGTTCATCGGTCGAACGTTGCTATGTTCACGAAAGCATTGCCGAGCTTTTCATCGCTCAGGTTGTGAAAGAAACCCGGCGACTGCACCAGGGACCCGGCACCGACAAGACTACTGACGTGGGTTCAATGTCGAGCGAGCGGCAATTGCGCATTGTCGAGCGTCACGTCAATCAGGCGATCGATAATGGCGCCGTTGCTTTGACTGGTGGCGAACGGCTCCGGGAAGTAACGGGCCCATTCTATCCTCCGACCGTGCTCACAAACGTCAATCACACATATGGACGTGATGCGCGAGGAGACCTTTGGACCGGTGCTGCCAATCATGAATTTCCGGACTGAGGAAGAGGCGGTCAGGCTCGCTAACGACAGCGACTTCGGTCTAACGGCGAGCGTCTGGACTCAACAACATTGCCAGAGGCCAGAGACTCGCGGTCTCGAATCGACGCCGGCACCGTGATGATTAATGAAGTGTTCTACACCCACGGCATCGCCCAAACTCCCTGGGGCGGCGTGAAGCAGAGCGGCCTGGGCCGGACGCATGGACGGGCAGGCCTGTTGGAACTCGTGCACTCGCAACACATACACGTAAATCGCCTGCCGTTTATTTCCCGATCTTTGGTGGTTCAATTACGACGAAGGCGCCGGCCAGTTGTTTCGCGGTTTGCCCGGCGATTTTCTTCGGGCTCAATCCTGCAAACCACCACTGCTCCTGCCCGCAAATGATTCGGCGCTGGCGAGAGCCTCGCAACTAAAAAACAATATCTCTGTTCGAGATGCCCTGGTGTTATACTCTCGCGCTCTTGCCCGACCTGTAACCTCTCAGTTCTTTAAAACTTAAGTTCCCCTGCAACTTCAGGAGGTGCCCACATGAAAAGATTTCTCCATTACGCTGGGCGTAGTGTTGGCGCTGGTAGTCTGCGCGTCAATTCCCAGTTTGATTACGGTGCGGGGCCAGAACCCAAACAAGTTCCGGCGCACGCAACCCGACAAGAAGATCCGCGACCAGTACATCGTGGTTCTCAAAGATGATGCCGATCCCGATGTCGAATCAATTCGGTTGTCGCGAGATTTTTCAGAGCGATCGGAACGGCGGACATACCTTTCGCCGTGCTTTGAAGGGTTTTCCGTCAGGATGTCTGAACAACAGGCTGAGCGCATGGCTGACGATCCGAGGGTCGAGTTTGTGGAAGAAGATGGTGAAGTCACCGCGTCCGCGACCCAGACCGGAGCGACGTGGGGACTTGACCGGATCGATCAGAGAGATTTGCCGCTCAATGGTACCTACAACTACAACGCTACGGGTACCGGGGTCACGGCCTACATCATCGACACCGGAATTCGCGCCACGCACACGCAGTTTGGCGGAAGAGTGATTTCCGGATTCACGGCAATCAACGATGGCAACGGCACGAACGATTGCAACGGTCACGGCACGCACGTGTCGGGAACGGTCGGTGCGGCACGACTTACGGCGTGGCCAAGAATGTGACGCTGGTAGCCGTTCGCGTCCTCGGACTGTAACGGCTCAGGCACGAATTCCGGCGTGATTGCCGGCGTTGATTTTGTCACTTCAGAATCACACTGCGGGTCAGCCGGCGGTCGCTAATATGAGTTTGGGCGGCGGCGTCGCTCGACGGCCCTGGACACGGCGGTGAGTAATTCGATTGCCGACGGGGTGACTTATGCGATCGCCGCTGGAAATAGCAACGCCAATGCTTGCAATTCATCTCCGGCTCGCGTCGCCAGTGCGATTACCGTGGGCTCGACGACCACCACAGATGCGCGATCGTCGTTCTCAAATTTCGGGACCTGCGTCGATATCTTCGCTCCGGGATCAAGCATTACTTCCTCCTGGAACACGAGCGACACCGCGACCAACACCATCTCAGGAAACGTCGATGGCCACGCCGCACGTAGCGGGAGTGGCGGCGCTGTTTCTGGAAACAAATCCCGGCGCGTCACCGGCAACTGTGACGTCGGCGATCATTAACGGTTCGACACTGAATCATGTGACTAATCCCGGGACGGGCTCGCCAAACCGTCTGCTTTACTCGTTGTTGACGGGCGCGCCGCCGCCGACACCGACCCCACGCCCACGCCGAATCCATCACCAACGCCCACTCCGCCGCCGGGCGCTGGTTGCTCTCTGAATCCTGGGTTTGAGTCAGGAAACGTCAGCACTGGGTGACGACCGCCGGTGTGATCAGCAATTCAGGCAAGCCGCCTCGGACAGGTACCTGGTTCGCGTGGCTCGACGGCTATGGCACAACGCACACTGATTCTTTGTTATCAACAAATCACGATTCCGGCGAATGTGGCGTCGGCCACACTCAGCTTCTGGGTGCGCATCGATACGGCTGAGACGACCACCACCACGCAATTTGATCGATTGCAGGTGCAGATTCGCAACTCTTCGAACACGGTGCTGGCGACGCTGGCAACGTATTCGAATCTGGACAAGAACTCGTCTTACGTGCTGAAGACGTTCAATTTGAATGCGTATCGGGGACAGACTGATTCGCGTTTACTTCCTTGGTACGGAGGACTCGTCACTGCAAACGTCGTTTGTGATTGACGATACGGCAGTGAATACGCAGTAGGGTTTGAGACTGGTGCGCACGCTTTCCAGCATGCAGCACGCTGGAAGCGTGCGTACCGTACTTCACAGACGGACCCGCCACACTGTGCCGATGATATTGATGTCTCCCTGGCCGCGAGCGGCCATCGTTCTGGCGCATCACATACATCTCCAGCGTGAGATGTTTGTTGAAGGCGTGACTGCCGCCCACTGAGAAACGATTGCGCACCCAATCGTTAAAAAACGCAATCGTAAAAGAATTCATCGTTAATGATCCAGCTGAATTTCGTCTTGCCAATCTTGAATGGGTGATCCAGTTGAATTCGGTTGCGGTAGCGCCAGGCGTCAGGCTGCGGATGGCGCCAGCGATGCTCGAACCAGTTGCGAGTATTCAAGGTTGAACTTGCCCAGCGGGACCCGAATGTTTGCGCCCAGAGTGATGTCGCTCTTCCCGCTCATGTCGTCCATTTGGCGCCTTCGCATCGCGATGAAAATATAGAGTCTGCAGGGTGACGTATTTCTGGATCTGCGTAGTTGAAACGGAAGCCTTCGCGTTCATCGACAAACTTCGTCAGGTTGTCGCCGAGGCGCAACGTTCCGGTGATCACAAACTCAGCTTTCTTGCTGAGCGGAATCGTGACCTGCAGGTCATTCCAGCTTTGGTTGTCGGTTTCGGGAGGGACGGACTGGGCGCGCGAGTTCGTTACGCAAAAACACTGCGCTAAGACCGATGGCGAGGATGACGAGTCGCCTCATCGATGCTTCGCGAGAGTGTAATTCGGCAACACACTGAACGACGTCAGTCCGATGGCCACGCGATCGCCGGACTTGTAACGCAGACGCGTTGGCTTCCGGCTTGGGTCGCGTCACGATGATCGGAACTCCGGTCATGCGCTCGGGCGTATTGATGGTGACTTGATAGAGAGGGGCTTCGTCTTCTGGCTGCTGCCGATGGGTGAGATCCAGACGCACAGTCAATCGTTGATAAGCTCCAACAAAATTTACTTCCTCGATTACTCCGTTGGTCAGCCGGCGACAACCTTCGGGGAGGTTGGCGTCCTGACTGATACAAACATCCTCCGGGACGAAACACGAGTTTAACCGACTGACCTTCACGAAATCGTTTCGTTTCCTTTTCGGCCGGCAACTTTGCTGTGCCGATTTCGACTGTGCCCTGGGTGCGCGACGCCCAACAGCAGATTCGCTGCGCCGAGGAAAGTGGCGACGTATTCAGTCTCCGGATGGTTGTAAACTTCGTCCGGCGTGCCAATCTGTTCCAGGTGACCTTCGTTCAGCACCGCGATGCGATCGCCCAGCTCTAAAGCTTCTTCCTGATCGTGCGTGATGAAAATCGACGGCACGCGTACCTGACGCAGCAAGGCGCGAATCTCGCGGCGCAAATGAACTCGAGTCTGCGCGTCGAGCGCTCCGAACGGCTCGTCGAACAGCAGCACCTGCGGCTTGTAAGCCAGCGTGCGAGCGATGGCCACGCGCTGTTGCTGCCCGCCGGAGAGTTGCCACGGATATTTCTTGCGATGCTGCTCTAATTGCACCAGCTCGATTAATCGATCGACGGTTTCCCGGCGTTCCTTCCGGGGGCGATGACGAATCCTGAGGCCATAGCCAATGTTTTTCTCGACCGTCATGCGCGGGAACAGGGCATATGATTGGAAGATCACGCCGACGCCGCGTTCGCGCGCCGGCAGGTCAGTCACGTCTTTGCCGTGCAGAATTACGTAGCCGCTGTCCGGCTGTTCGAGCCCGGCAATGATGCGCAGAATTGTCGTCTTGCCGCTGCCGGACGCGCCGAGCAGTACCAACGACTCGCCTTCAGCGACGTCAAAACTGACATCTTCCAACACCCGCGCCTTTTTGAAGCGCTTGCTGATGCCACGCACACTGGCCGCCACCCCCGAAGTCTTTTCGCGATCGGGAGCCCACGACACGTGCAGCTGGCCGCTGTCGGAAGCCAATTTCATCTTTGCTATCATACGTCCTGGGCCTCGAATTCCAACCAGTCACGAGCAAAAAACAGCACACTGAAAATTACGAACGAAAGCAGAGCCAGCACGATCGCGATGGCGTTTGCCGCTTCAATCTGTCCTTCGTTGAATTTCGCAAAGATATAGAGGGGCGCCGTCTGGGTGCGTCCGGCAAGATTTCCGGAAACCAGAATTGTCGATCCGAATTCGCCGACCGCGCGGGCAAATGTCAACAACGCGCCAGTGACGATCGCGCCGCGCAAACTTGGTAGCGTCACGTGCCAAAACGTCTGCCAGCGCGTGGCCCCGATAGTTGCTGAAGCTTCCTCAAGCGATCGGCTCATCGTGTCAAATACCGGTTTGATGACGCCAAACGCCAGCGGAAAAGTAACAAATATGTTCGCGAGAATAATCGCGTACGGCGTGAACATGATCTGCTGATCTTCAGAAAAGAACCTTCCGATCATGCCGTACTTTCCCCAGAGCAGGAGCAGCGCAAATCCCGGCGACTGCGGTAGGAATCGCCGTCGGCAGCGAGATGGTCACGATAACCGCATTGCGTCCCCAGAAGTCGTAACGCGAAAGCACGTAAGCCAGCGAACAGCCCGAACAGCACGTTGAAGACAGTGGCCCAAATGCTCGTGATGATGGACAGTTTCAGCGCGAAGACTGCTTCCGGCGCGACCAGTGACGACCAGAAAACCCCCAGGCCTTTGCTGGTGCCGTAAGATAAAGATCGACAAGAGCGGCAGCAAGGACCAGCGGCAGCATGATGCCGAGCATCATGCCGATGCTCACCGGCCGGGCGACGTCAAATCCGCGAACATGTCTGATGGCGGGAATCTTCATTCAGTTTTCAGTACGCACGCGCTCAGGCGTGCGTACCGTCGATCATTTTCTCTTCTGCACTTGATCGCGAAAAATACCTTCGATTATTTCCGGATAAGCTTTTGCCCAACCTCCGAAATAGTCCACTGTAAACGGATACTTGATGGTTGCGAGTTCCTTGTTTTCCGCGTTCAGCGCGTCGTTGATGCTGGCGCGAAAATTGGATTTGACGAATGCGCGCTGCGCTTCTTCGCTCCAAAGATATTGCACGAACGCATCGATGACCTGGCGGTCCATGGCGCCCACGTTGCGATCGATTACGACTACTGGATGCTCGCTCAAGATGGTGGCTTCCGGAATCACGATTTCGGCGTCGGCCTTGGCGTTGTTCTGTTTCATCAGCAAGGCATCCAATTCATAGGTGATCAGCGCATCACCATTGCCCAACTCAAAAGTTGTGCGCGCTTCACGCGCTGAGGCCGGCGTCGAGATCACGTTACGCCAGATCGCCTGCAGCATTTGCAGGGCCTTCGGCGCGATCGCCTTCACCGCCTTGCTTTTCAGCCTTAACCAATTCGCATCCATACATCGCCAGGATCGACCATTGCGCCCCACCGGAGTTGACTGGATCGGGATGAATCAACTTGATGCCGGGCTTGGCCAGGTCAGCAAAGTCACGAATGCCCTTTCGGATTTCCCTTGCGCACCAAAATCACAAACGGTGTCTTGTTGACGATTCCGCGCTGCGGGAAGATTGTGCCAATCCGAAGTGACAAAGCCCGCCTGTTGCAAACGCTGCGCGTCGCGTTCGATTGAAAAGATCGCAACCTGTGCTTTAACGCCCTGCAGAATCTGGTTAGTGATTGTTTCCGAACCGGCGAACGAAGACGTGAAGTGAATGTCGATGATTGTGCTCGCGCTTGACCTTGGCGATGAACGCCGGATAGATCGCCTTCTCGAGCGGCTCTTTCATAATCGAGAAGCCGTAGAGCGTGATGTTGACACCGCCACTGCCGGATTCAGAAAGTGGTTTGGGCAGACAACTACTGACGACGATGAGCGCGAGCAAGCCAAGCATGATCGCTGCCGCGCGAATCTGAAAGACCGATGCCGTTCGACTCTTCATTAGAAACTAATCCTCCGCGGACTGGAGGCCAGCCCAATCGAAGTCTATTAAGTTAGGGGACTGTGATTTAGCTAAAATCGTCTATAACATATTTCCTGAAAATGAGGAATGGAAGCAGTGCATGGGAAGCCGCAAACCTGGTTTCATCAGGGAATTCAGGTTGCGAGGTGCCGTCAATGAGAAAAACATCTCGTTAGCTGAGCCAACTTGTTGATTTCAAGGCAAACTCAACAGTTTGCTTTACAGCTGCTTGATTTCAGAGTTCGGCTGGCCCTTAGGATGAATCCTTCGCTGGTACGGAGGTTTTAGGGTGTTTGGAAGATGGATGCGTGCGCGCGAGGTTGCGCATACAAAAAAGATGACAATCGAATCGTGCGGCCGTTCGCCTGGGGCGCTGAATTCATCAGCGAACATGTGAACGGTGACGATCCCCGGGCCATCTTTAGTGCCCACACGCGGCGCGTCATGGCCCAAAGCGACGAATTCTTTGCGCTGCCGGAAATTAACGACTGGCAGCTCGTGGGCGACCATCTGACGTGGACCAGTGCCGTTCATACTCCGTCTGCCGAAAACAATACCGTTCATGCGCGGCTGTTTACTCCTCGCCGCGAACGCCGGAACAAACCGCGTGCGGCCGTCGTGGTCCTGCCACAATGGAATGCGCAACCCGATAGTCACGTTGAGGCTTGTCGCATCTTCAATGGCCTGGGCATGACGGCCTTGCGACTGACTCTGCCTTATCACGAAGAGCGCCGGCCGCCCGAGCTCGAGCGGGCTGAGCATCTGGTCTGCTCAAACATCGGCCGCACCATCCAATCGATGCGCCAGGCGGTACTCGACACCAGAGCCGCAGTGCGCTGGTTGCACGAGCAGGGAATCGAACGCATCGGAATCTTGGGAACCAGCATTGGGTCGTGCACCGCCTTTCTTGCTTTCACGCACGATCCGGCGATCGACGTCGGCGTGTTCAATCACGTCTCAGGCTATTTTGCTGATGTAGTCTTCAAGGGAATCTCGACGCATCACGTGCGTGAACCCATTGAACCCCATCTAACGCTGGAAGAGTTGCGCGAATACTGGACGCCAATTAGCCCCCTGCCTTTCATTCCCAAGTTGCTCAAAATGAAACCGCGACCAATGCGCTTCATCGCCGCCCGCTACGACTTAACTTTCCCGGTCGATTTATCGAAGCAGGTAATCGAAGAGGTTAAGTCGAGGGGAATCGATCTCGATGTGGTGTGGTTGCCTGTGCGGACACTACACTCTCGCTGAACTTCCCTGAAAGCGATCGATGCGTGGAAGATCGCGACGTTCTTTCGAAAACATCTATAAATGATCAATCACTCTTTCGAGCGGAGTGCGGCCGGCTGCGGTCAAAGGCCGCGATCGACTTAATCGATTTCGCGACGCGTCCTGATTCGCTTGCTGACAACCTTGCACAGCTTTTGACTGGACCGGCGCCGGTATTTCGAGAACAGTCGGCTTTGACACAGGCGCTGGCTGGATTGCTTCAGCGCGAAGGCAGCGTCGGTGTCCTGAGAACCCGGCGACGTTAACGTTGAGGATGTGCCCAATTTCAGCAGGGTCAAATCCGGCTTTTGAAGAAAGCGCGGCACCAGAATGAACCACTGCAGGAAGCCGCCAAATGCCATCACTATCCAGGCTGTAATGAAATCAGAAGGTTATTGAACAGTCCCGTGCTCGCAGGGCGATCATCGCGGGCACGACAACAGCAGCACCGGTTGGGAAGGAAAGCCAGAACATCACTGAAGAGCATCGTTTCACCGGCCTGATAACAGGCTGCGCTCAGTCGAAACGCACATGTTCGTTCCCATCAGAAGAGTTGTGACCACGGTGGCTAGCCATCCGATCTTCAGACAGATTTTCGACCTTGGTTCTTCATTCTCAGATTCGTCCGTTTCTGCGTAATCGGTTAGACTCCAACTCGTTTGGTTTGTTCCTCGTCCTGACACAATGGCAAATAAGAAAGCAGCGAAAGGCTCTCGCCGACCTCGAGAGAATCAAAGCGGAGCTTCGGCAGTGGCGAGGCGAAGGTGAGTCGCGCGCTGAATGAGTCTCGCTAAATCGCATCTCACCAGATGTCGATTCTTTAATTCATTTTCATGAGACGCTTTTATTTCTGCGCGCCTACCCGCCGAACGCGACCATCCTCAATCTGGTTGAGAGGAATTCTGACGTCTTTCAATCAACGAGTTGCTCAACTCGTTGATGCGGACGCAGATCTTTCCGCGCTCGATAATCCCGAAGTGTCAGGAATTGCCGGAGGTTCTGTCACCAGCAACTTCAGCTACGCGATTGTTCGTTGGTTGGTCGGGAAATATCCAGCCCAGCTTTCCATCGATTGGGACTGGTTCGAGGAAGAGGATCGTTTTGGCGCGACGATGCCGCGGTTTCTGCCTTTGCTCGAAGACGATGCCATGGTTGAAGCCCATGTGCCGTTTCAAGAATGGCTCGATGCCGCGCGGGGTCGCAGCTGGGGAATTGACCTGGCTGATCCGACAGTTCGAATCGTTGCCGCTCTCTGATCGAAGGAAAGCCGAACTTTACGACGCCGCTCAAATTGCATGTGACGTGGCGGTTTGGTGCGCGGGCTTCGCGAACGTTAATGCGGCTGTCGACGCGAGCGTACTTTTTTCATGACAAACCGTTGATTCAACGACGCGAGATCTCACTCAGCCGGGAATTGTCGTCGCCGCTGATTCCAATCCAAAGACTCTCGCGTCGCGAAGGTGAAAAGATCCTCGATCTCGCGCGCGAAACGTCCGCCGTTCGCTATCGCGAACTTCACGGTTTCACTTACGGAGATGCGCGACGCGTGCTCAAAGCCGAACTGGGCCGCGGCACCGAAGTGATTCGTTACCGGCGTGCCGCCGGAAAATCGTCTGCCACTTCGCGCCTATCATGCCGCTTTGGTTTTCAAAAACGGCGTGCCGGTCGCTTACTTCGAAGGACTCTCAATCTGCGAACGGATGGAAAGCGGCTTCAATCTTTACTACACGTTTCGCGATGGCGAGACCGCCTGGCTCTACGCGCGGATCCTGCGGCTGATGCGACAACTACTCGGCGTTACGGTTTTTTCAATCGATCCGTATCAGGTTGGGCACGAGAACGAAGAAGGGATCGCGTCAGGCGCGTTTTGGTTTTATCGCAAGCTGGGCTTCCGGCCGGTCGACCCCGCGTTGATGGAATTGACCATCGCAGAAGAGCAGAAAATGAGTGCAAATGCGGGTTATCGCACCCCGGCGCGGACGTTGAAAAAGCTGGCGAGCGGTCACATGTTGTTTGAATTGCCAGGCGAAACGTCAAAGCGTTGGGATAGATTTCATGTTCGCAACATCGGGTTAGCAGTACAGCGGCGAATGGCCCGCGACTTTGACGGCGACTCGAAAAAGATGAGGAATTATTCGGCGCAGTTCCTTAATCGAGCGCTCGAAGTAAACGCTGAATCGTGGACCGACGACTCAGAAAAGTGCGCTCGAGAACCTATCGCTCGTACTTGGTATGATTCCCAGTATCGCCAGGTGGAATCCTTTGGAAAAAGCTTTGGCGGCACGGATCATCCGCGCGAAAGCCGGCGCGGACGAAGCGCTTTATCTCAGGTTAATGCAGAGACACGACGCGCTGCGCGAGGCTTTGATCGGATTTGGTTCGAAATGAAGTGAACTTAGATCGGCGCTATATCGAGCGCGCGATTGAAAGGCCGGTACAGGTCGTTGTAGTGCCGAATTGAAACTCCGAGTGCTTCCGGTAACTGTTCGATGTCCGAGGGATTCACCACCAGATTGACGTTGTGAAGAAACGCCGCATGCAAATCCATCGTGCGAACGCCGGACGTTACGTAAACAAAGAACAGACGTCTGCGCTCCGAGGGACGTAACAAGCGAACTTCGCGGGTAATGAAAGCGACGCCTTGCTCGAGCGGATCAAAACTGGCATCGAGGACGATCACATCCATCCTTTCCTCTCGCATGCGTCCCAAACCCTGGACCATGTTCTCGGCCACGAAAACATCGTAGTCCTGAGATATCAGAGGTTCGGCGATCGCTTCGCGGTAGGCCGGACTCGCACGCAGACCAGAACCTTGCGTCGATCCCAGGCTGGACGTTTGCGGGCGGTTCCGGTATGGCCGTTTGAATGGCTCAACGCCTCTGCCAGAAGTTTCGCGATATCGTTCAAGCCAGACGGGTTCTCGGGACTTGAGCTCGCAATCCTTTCGTGGTCGCGAGGCTCGAATCTCGGTGCGGTCACCGGTCGTTCGAAAGCCGACAGCTGGATTGCGTGGCGCGGCTTCCGTAGCAGCCATGGGCTGATCAGGTTTCGGCGCGGTTACCGCTTCGCCGTTCGGCTGAACGGTTACATTCATTCGTTTGGCACTTTGGGCACCGCACCGCAAAAGGACGCGAGGGTGTCCTGGCTTCATCCAATTGCAAACGAGTTTCGCATTGTGGGCAGGTAAGAACCATGGCTGATCAATGAACCTGGTTTAGATTAATCGTTCAGACTAAATCACGACTGGTTGGCGAGATGCGCGACCTGGGACGACGCCTTGCGACTGGCTGCGGATAAAGTCTTCACCCGACGTCAAACCCTTCAGCGACAAGAGCAGATTGTTCTGATTGGTCGCAAAGCCGAGGCCGCTCTTCGACGGTGATGACCTTTCGCTCAATCAGGTCTCTGATCACGCCGTCGAAATCCTGCATGCCATCGAGTTTGCCGTCACGCATCGCGTCCAGCAGAGACTTGCCTTCAGCTTCACCATTCTCGATGTACTCACGGGTTCGTGGTGTCGATTTAGAGTATTTCGACAGCAGCGATACGCCCTCGCAAATCCGCCTTCGGGATCAATCGTTGGGAAAGAATGTAACGAAAAGTCTGCGCCAGACGAGTTCTAATCACCGGCTCTTCGTTCTTCGGATAAAGACCGATGATGCGATCGACCGTCTTCGAAGCATCAATCGTGTGCAAGGTGGAGAGCACGAGATGTCCTGTCTCAGCGCAGCTTCGAGTGCGATTTCGGTCGTTTCGTAGTCGCGCATTTCGCCGATCAGAATGACCTTCGGCGTCGGCAGGGCTGCGCAAAGGCCGAGGGAAGTCTTCTTTCGTGGCCCACCTCTCGTTGATTGATATTTGTCTTTGCAAAGTGGTGGCAACTGGATCGATATCTTCATTCGCGCCACCACGCCGCGGTAAAGCGCCTTTGTTCGGTCAGTCGATGAGCTGTGGCATGCAAAACTGGAACTGAAGCGCT
>ERZ1370068.7122-contig-606_pt1 | contig 45060 bp, 67 predicted proteins | sample MGYA00561227_ERZ1370068 | MGnify/ENA primary metagenome ERZ1370068 (study PRJEB38410, sample SAMEA6850437) | metagenome | study: Metagenomic assessment of the ecological functions of the soil: analysis of the soil microbiota associated with the... | reverse complement strand
CAAGTTACGTATTGCTGAGTACTCACGCACATCTCGACCGGCGGCGGCGCGTCGCTCGAATTCCTCGGCGGCCGGACGCTGCCCGGCGTAGCCGTGCTGCCGGAGAACTGACATGCGAACACCCTTCATCGCCGGCAACTGGAAGATGTTCAAGACCGTGCACGAGGCGGTCGTGTTCGTCAAAGAGTTGCGCGATCTGGTCGAAGGACGTCAGCGACGTCGAGATCGTCGTCGCGCCGCCGTTCACCGCGCTGCACGCCGTCGCCGAGGCGGCGCGCAACATCGAACGTCGGCGTCGCCGGCACAGAATCTGCTACTGGGAGCGCGAAGGCGCGTTCACCGGCGAGATCAGCGCCGGCGATGATGCGAGGAGGCGGGCGCCGAGTACGTGATCGTCGGCCACTCGGAGCGGCGCACGCCTGTTCGGCGAGACCGACGCGACCGTCAACCGCAAGGCTGATCGCCGCGCTCGCGGCGCGGCCTGACGCCGATCGTCTGCATCGGCGAGACGCTCGAGCAGCGCGAGCGCAACGAGACGCTCGCCGTGCTCGATCGGCAGATCAAGGACGGGCTCGACGGCCTCACCGCGCGAGCAGGTCGGCGCGCTGCGTCATCGCCTACGAGCCGGTCTGGGCGATCGGCACCGGCCGCAACGCGACGCCGGCGCAGGCCGGCGAGGCGCACGCGCACATCCGGCAGCGGCTGCGCCAGTGGTTCGGCGCCGACGGCGGCCGATCAGCTGCCACGTCATCTACGGCGGCAGCGTCAAGCCGGACAACATCCAGCGATCTGGTCATCGCAGCCCGACGTCGACGGCGCGCTGGTCGGCGGCGCCAGCCTCGACGTGCGTGGGTTTGTCGAGATCGTGATCGCGCAGCCGGGCCGCCGCTGGTATAGTCTAGTATAATACGGTCTTTCCTAACAGATTTCGATGTTACTACGTCAGTCGCAGCGCATCTATCGTCATCGTGTTATCGTGCTGATGCTCGTGATCCTGCTCAGCAGCAGGGCAAGGGCGGCGACATTGCCAGCGCGTTCGGCGGCGGATCGAGTCAGGCGGCGTTCGGCGCGCGCAGCGGCGCGACCGTGTTGTCGCGCGCGACGACCGTGTGTGCGCGCTGCTCTTCGTCGTCGGCGCGATCGCTGCTCGGCATTCTCGGACAGCGTGGTCCGGGCTCGGTGGTCGGCGGCGCGCGCCGCAGCCGCGCGCCGGCAGCGCCAGCGCCGGCGCTCCTGCGGCCGACCAGCACCGCCGGCTCCCGGCGCCCGCGCAGCGCCAGCCAGACGTAGGCGAGGTATCAGCCTCGTGAGGCGGACATTCAGCGTGCGACGCCGCGCCTCCTCGCGGAAGTGGCGGAATTGGCAGACGCACCAGCTTGAGGGGCTGGCGGTAGCAATACCGTGGGGGTTCGAGTCCCCCCTTCCGCACCAACAATTTACCGATATTCCGGGGGCACACAAGCTGGTGGCTCTCGATTGTTTCGGGGACCACCTGTCGGAAAATGTTCCTGCCGTGTCTATGTTGTCGTTGACACCCGAGTAGAGGGGGATCATCATGCCGTCGGTTTCCACCATTTGGCTGATAACGCTTTCAAAGAAGGACGTCGGTAACTCGAAAGCGACTGCGCGTTCAGCGGCGACATGATTTCTCGTTCGACTGGGCAGCCTCTTATCGCGGTCGCGCAGCGGACTTAAATGGGGCCTCTTCGCTTGGGAAGGTTTAACAGGCTGCAGATCGCCGCCAGCGCTTTGCCGGGCGCACCACGCTTTACAAACGTCGGGCAACCCCCTCGGGGCGAACGTCGCACATGATATTGGTCAGCCTCTCCTGGACGGTAACGGCTTCCTGTTCGGCATCTGGGTATTCCTCGAGCGTCGGCTCCGGAAGGGCACTGTCGAGCGGCTAACCTTGCGCATCAAGGAAATGGAGATCTGGTTACGGATAGACCGAGCTCGGTGCCCCACCACCGTGTAACACGCGCCCGAGGATCAGGCGTATGACGGAAACAGTCGCCCGTGCCTTCTTGTTCTGCTCGCGCTGGGTGGACTCAGCGTCGTATGCAGTGGCTGGCGCGCGCATGGTCGCGACGCCTTTCGGCAGCGTGTACCGCCTGCGACGAACTGCTTTGACTACGCGGCCGCCGGCCATGTGCAATTCAGCGATCCCGCGTATTGGCGCCTGCGCTTGATGATGAATACCGTCATCCAGTATTCGCACCGACTCATTATTTGGCGCAGTTTGATTCCCGCCGCCCTGATCGCTTTATCTGACAGCATCCGGTAAAGCCAGGACCGCACCCATGCGCCTGATGCGCGCCATCAGCAACTGAAGGATGTGCGCGACGTACCGACGTCGCCGACGATAGGTTTCCATTCGCTCTGCAGACGGCACCTGACGGTGTATACACCGCTCGCGTGGCCACCGCTGATCGTCAGGCACTGATTACGACCGGCACCGGAATATCCAAGTTCACATAGCGAAGAATGCGCACGCGATCGAAGAGGACGCCATCCGCGACCTCGGCGTGCTGGAGCACGCAAAGCTCCAACGCCACGGCCGCTTAGCGGCATCTTGCCCCCACCCTGTTCGCAGCCCGGCTACCGCGCAGCTGCAGCCCAGAGATCGCGCAGCGTGACGCACGCCATCGTCTGCGCTTCGCTCGCGAGCGGGCGCATCGGCACGCAGATCTTCAGCTCCGGCGGCATGTTCTCCTAGTCAGATCCACGGTGGTGGTCGTACGGCGCGCCGCGGACTCGCTTCAGTCGTCGCGCAGGCATCGCCGACAGCAGACAGTGCCACCACCAGGGCCACAGCCCCGAGCGCTGTTCCAGCTCCGCAAGCGCGCGGCCGGTGATCGAGAACCCAACACTCTGATCCGAAGATGCCGCGCGGGTGACTCTTTGTTTGTCGTCGCCCACCCACGAGCTCGCCCTGCTCATCGAACCGAACTGGCAAAGCCGCATCCGCGTTGCACAGCTCGGCGCCACCGCGGAGCTGCTCAAACACGATCGGCGGCCAGATGGGACAGACATCGATCATCGCGTGCAGTCCAATCCCGTCCGCATCATGTCGGCGACACGATCGGCACGGCCGTAGGAGCCGGCGAGAAGCCGTCATCGACCTATGGTTCCGCAGTTAATCCATCGCGCCACGCGGTCCCGTGGAAGAAGGCGCCGCACGAGGGTCCGGCTCCTCGACACGGCCAGCTCAGCGCTTCTGATGGTTTTGAACTGCGCGGCCCTGAGCCGTGCCGAGGTTGAACACGGCCGAGAGCATCGCCCGCCAAAGTGGTCGTTCAGTCGGTCATACAGTGGAATCGATCGCGGACCTGCGTCAAAGAACGAGATGTCGCGATCGAGCACTGCGAGCGCTTCGTCACCGATTCAATCCCGCCGCCCCTGCGCCGCGTGGATCGGTCACCGATCGCAGCAGCATCTGCGGCTGCAGCGGCCTCGACGCCGCGGTCGTCGACGCTGTATCCGACCTGATCGTCAGCTTGCCTGACGAGCAGCGATACAGCCGCGGCCGGAGTGCGCCTCGCGCAGATCAACCGATCCACCAAGTGGCGGTTCAATGGTTGGTTCACCGCGTCACCGCCTGACAGCGCGCGATCGCGGTGGATCGTTCCTCGGCGCGGTATTGAGGCAGATCACCCTCGTGGCCAGCGCTCCGTTCCTGCAACGCGCCATGGATGTCTTTCTGTTCAGCGTGATTGAACGGCGGGCCCAGGAACCAGATAGCAACAACCGACGATAGCGTGGCGAGCACACCTATCGCGTAACGGCCAGCCCACCGCCGGACGAGGACGGTGCGCGTTTCGACTTGCATTCCGCAGAGCTCATGGGGCCACGCGATTCTTCGCGTTCGATGCCGCCCGCCGCGCTCCACCAGTGGCGCAGGAGCCTGACGTCAGAAATTGAAAAACGGTGCAATCTGCACGCGCCGCGGTTGGAACACCGGCACGTGCCGCCGGCGCGCAGAAACCGGTCGCGAATGAGATGGTGATGATTCCTCGGCTGTCCACACATTGAAGCCGCCGAATCCGCAGCAGGTCGAGCCAGGCCGCATGGCAGGCCTGCGGCGTTCAAGTTGAATCAGTGCATCGCGGCCGCCAAGGGCTGAACGGCACGACAGGGCGCAAGACGTGCCGGCGTCATTCCGCGGACGTCGTAGATCCCGACGCCTGGCGATCGCGCGACGCCGCACAGTCCACCGCCGGAGTACACCCGACGTGCCTGATCGCGTGCCACGTCTTTAGCTGAATGATGCGGCCATACACACCGGTGCCTCTTGTAGATGTTGGTGGACGCCGCCGCCTGCAGCTGCGCCCGCGGCACGTCGTGCTTGACGCGATGGGTGGTGGAATGTGATGCCACTGGGATAGTGGGTATCATCGCTGGACGGTTCGCATCCTAACAGATGGTCGATCCGTCCAGCGTCTACAACGGCAGAAAAGCACAGTTATTCCCGAGCGACGCAACTCACGAAATGGTCAGAGCAGCGCGCTCGGCGTGTGCTACCACCTTCAGCATGGCTGACGGGACCAATGTCGCGCTCCAGTAGAGGGCCTCGTCGTATGCCCGCACGATGTCCTTCACGTCATCGAGAGTCATTGCGCTGCCGTCGTCGAGCATCTTTGCTCAGCAGCGATGGTCGCCCGCGCTGTCAACTGCTCCGGCGACTCATCCGTCTTGGCCTGCCCGCACGCGGCGTCGAACCACTCCCTGGCGGCGGCGCCCTCTGAGCTTCGTGTTCATGCACTGATTCAACGAAGGCGACGATGTCGTTGTTGATGGTGGTATCTGCGAATCCTGCTCCGACGATCATGGCCCTTCCTGGTGTTGTCGTTCTATCGAACGAGCGCTGCCTCGCGCTGCCAGCGGGACGGTGATCAATATCGAGCGCGGCCGCGCTGAGCGCCCGCTTCGTCTGCTCCGGCATCGCCAGCACGCCGAGGCCGGTGACAACCGGGGCGGAAACCCATCGCGCGGATCGAATCCCCATCGGCCGTCACGCTGCACAAACTCGTCCCCAGATTCCATCCCCACGTCGTTCGAACGGCGTGCCGGTAATGTCGATGACTGCCCGGCTCTCATAGCTCGATCGGGGCGGTGCGAGTGCTGCTGGGCCCGACCTGCATCGTCGTTAGGTCGACCTCGACGTATTTGTGCCCGGCTGAAGCCGGCCAATTCCAGCGCGTTGTCGATCGCGTTGTAGCGATGCCGAATGTGGTCGCCGAGCGGCCACCGGAACCGTGTGACGTCGAAAGGAGGCTATCTCAGGGCGGCTCGGGTCACGAAGTCCGGCGCGAACACTGGTGATTTCGTGCTTCGTGCCAAGGCCCTGGATGACCCGGTGCTGCCACTCCGAGAGCAGACGAAGCCTGACACGCTCGTCCCAGATCGCCTGCCGGCAAGCCGCCGAACGGGACGCCGGTGACCTCGCCCATCCAGCGCGGTCAGCCTGGAGAAGAAGGCAAAGTGCCGGCAGATGTCCCGTCCGGCGCCGCGTCGATCGTCGCCTCCCTGGACGGTGGTTGATGACACCGGTCAGCGAGATGGTTGGTGGCACCAGACCGTCGTCTCAACTTCGTAGTAGGACGTCAACACGTCGGAGCTCCGCTGAAAAACCGAGTGACAACGACGTTGAGCTGCTGCAGCAGCCCGCATCGCGAGCTGTCTTTACCAGTCGTCGCGACGCTGTAGCTTGTTGCAGAGACCTGCCTCCTTCTGGGGTGCTGTCGATTGAGCAGCTCGCGCTGGTCGGTTTCGGTCACCCTATCGTCGCGCAAACGCAGAGCCACCCCCTGCGCATGCGACATCGGCTCGATACCGTCGGTATCGACCTTCTGCATCTCCCCGATGAGCTCGAATATGTCGTTGAGTTTGGCCTGGATCGTTCAGAGCCTCGGCGTCGCTGATGCCGATTCGCGCCAGTTCGGCGATTGTTCGGACGTCTTTCGGGGTCAAAGGCATGAAAAATCACTTAAAACGCGAATTTATTTGCTGTATTATAGCGCAATCGCGAACCCTCTTTCCTAAGGAAATCAGCAGGATGTTCGGCTTTTGCGTGGATATTTTTCAGACGACATGGCGATCGACCTCGGCACAGCCAATACGCTGATTTACGTGCGCGGCAAGGGCATCGTGCTCGACGAGCCTTCGGTCGTCGCGATCCGGCAGGAAGGCGGCCCCAACGGCAAGAAGACGATCCAGGCGGTCGGCACGCGAAGCGAAGCAGATGCTCGGCAAGCACGCCCGGGCAACATCACCGCCATCCGGCCGATGAAGGACGGCGTGATCGCCGACTTCACCGTCACCGAGCAGATGCTGAAGCAGTTCATCAAGAAGGTGCACGACATCGCGCTGTTCTCGCCCCAGCCCGCGCATCATCATCTGCGTGCCCTGCGGCTCGACGCAGGTCGAGCGCCGCGCGATCCGCGAGGCGGCGATCGGCGCCGGCGCGAGCCAGGTGTTCCTGATCGAGGAGCCGATGGCCGCGGCGATCGGCGCCGACCTCCCGGTCGCCGAGGCCACCGGCTCGATGGTGGTCGACGTCGGCGGCGGCACCACCGAAGTCGGCGTGATCTCGCTCGGCGGCATGGTGTACTCGGGCTCGGTGCGCGTCGGCGGCGACAAGTTCGACGAGGCGATCATCAACTACATCCGCCGCAACTACGGCATGCTGATCGGCGAGACCACCGCCGAGAACGATCAAGAAGGAGATCGGCTCGGCGTTCCCCGGCTCGCGAAGTGCGCGAGATGGAAGTGAAGGGCCGCAACCTCGCCGAGGGCATCCCGCGCAGCTTCACCATCTCCTCGAACGAGATCCTCGAGGCGCTCACCGAGCCGCTCAACCAGATCGTCGGCGCGGTGAAGTCGGCGCTCGAGCAGACGCCGCCCGAGCTCGGCGCCGACATCGCCGAGAAGGGCATGGTGCTCACCGGCGGCGGCGCGCTGCTGCGCGACCTCGACCGCCTGCTGATGGAAGAGACCGGGCTGCCGGTGATCGTCGCCGACGATCCGCTCACCTGCGTGGTGCGCGGCTCGGGCAAGGCGCTCGAGAAGATGGACAAGCTGGGGAGCATTTTCGCAAGCGAGTAAGTCACCGGGACCAGGGAGCGGAGAAGCGATTGTTGCGCGCATGTTGCGTAATAGCTTGGCCTCTCCCCGCCCCTAGCCCTCGAGCCTACGGTCATGGAGCTACCAGCCGCCGCCGTTTTTCAGCCGCGGTCCCGCGCCGCTGGTCCGCCTGGGCTTCTTCGTGTCGCTCGCCGTGCTGCTCATGGTGCTCGACGCGCGCTTCCGCTACGCCGAGTCGATCCGCGAGGCCGTCGCCCTGCTCGCCTATCCGCTGCAGCGCGTGGCGCTCGCGCCGGCCGAGCTGCTCGGGACCGCCGCCGAATTCTTCACCACGCAGGTCGCGCTCAAGCGGGAGAACGACGCAGCTCAAGGCGAAGGACCTGCACGCGGCGAGCGACCTGCTCACGCTCGAAGTCGCTGCGCGCCGAGAACGCGCAGCTGCGGCGCTTGCTCGAGGCGCGCGAGCGCCTGCCGCGCACCGTCGACGCTCGCCGAGATCCTCTACCAGGGCCGCGACCCCTTCTCGCGCAAGGTCGATCATCGACAAGGGCAGCCAGCAGGGCATCGAGCCCGGGCAGGCGGTGATCGACGACATCGGCGTGATCGGGCAGGTGACGCGCGTGCACCCTCTGCCTCGCCGAGGTGACGCTGATCACCGACAAGGAGCAGCGAACTCCGGTCGAGGTGGTCGAGAAACGGCCTGCGCGCGGTGATCTACGGCGGCGGCGACAAGGGCACGCTCGACCTCTCCTACACGGCCGCGAACGCCGACGTGCAGGCGGATGACCTGCTGGTGACCTCGGGCATCGACGGCACCTATCCGCCGGGCCTGCCGGTCGCGAAGGTCACCAAGATCGAGCGCGACGCCGCCTACTCGTTCGCGAAGATCACCTGCATCCCGCCAGCCGGGCCCGACCAGAACCGGCAGGTGCTGGTGCTGTCGCGCGAAGCCGGACCTGCCGGCCCTGCCGGCCGAAGCCGAGCCCAAGGCGGCGGCGAGCGTACCGAAGCAGAAGCGCCCCAAGAAGCGCGAATGAGCGCAGCGAGAGCTAGTGGCCTATTTCGAACAGCCCGCAGCGCATCCTCCTGCCGGTCAACGTGGGCTACATGGTGCTCACGGTCGTGCTCGCGTATGCTGTTCAACTTGATGCCCTGGAACGACCTCGTCGGCGTGCCCGACATGGTCGCGCTGGTGCTCGCCTGCTGGTGCGTGCACCAGCCGCGCAAGATGGGCATCGGCGCGGCGTGGTTCGTGGGGCTGGTGCATGGACGCGGGCAACGGCGCGCTTCTCGGGCAGCACGCTTTCGCCTACGCCTTCCTCGCCTTCGGCGCGATCACCTTCCACCGGCGCATCCTGTGGTTCACCCCGTGGCGGCAGGCGGCGCACATCGCTGGTGCTGCTGCTCGCGAGCCAGGGTCTGATGCTCGGCGTGCGGCATCGATCGCGGGCGGCGCGTTCCCCGGCGTCGGATGTATTTCGCCGGCAGCTTCGATCGCCGCGGCGCTGTGGCCGACAGTCACGTTCCTGCTGCTGCTACCGCAGCGCGCGGGCCGAAAGCGTGGACGAGAACCGACCGATCTAGACGCGCGCATGACAGGAGCTGCAAGAACGTCCGCGGGAGCTGCACTACTTCCAGCTGCGCCTGGGCGTCGCGGGGGCGATAGTGCTCGCCGCCTTCGCGATCCTGTTCGGGCGCTTCTTCTACCTGCAGGTCATCCAGCACCAGTACTACGACACCAAGGCCGAGGACAACCGCATTGCGATCGTGCCGATCCAGCCCAACCGCGGGCTGATCCTCGACCGCAACGGCGTGGTGCTCGCGCGCAACTACTCGGCGTACACGCTCGAGCTCACGCTCGCGCAAGATCGCCGATCTCGAGGGCACGATCAACGCGCTCGCGATGCTGGTCGACATCCAGCCCAGGGACCGCCGCCGCTTCCAGAAGCTCAGGGAGGAGAGCAAGGGCCAGGACAATCTGCCGCTGCGCAACGCGCCTGACCGACGAGGAAGTCGCCGTGCTCGCCGTGAACCGCTACCGCTTTCCCGGCGTCGACATCAAGGGCACGGCTTTTCCGGCAATATCCCTGGGCGAGCTCGCCTCGCACGTCGTCGGCTACATCAGCCGCATCGACGACCGCGACGTCGAGAAGATCGAGGAGTCCGAGCAGGCCGGCAATTACAAGGGCACCGATCACATCGGAAAGACCGGGCTCGAGCAGAGCTACGAGCAGCGCGCCTGCACGGCACGACCGGATTCGAGCAGGTCGAGACCGACGCGAGCGGGCGCATCGTGCCCGCGGCACGAACGTGGCGCGCCTCGCCCCGCGCACGCCGCCCGGGCCGGGAAGCAACCTGGTGCTGACGCTCGATATCCGCCTGCAGGAGGCCGCGGAGCGCGCCTTGGGCGAGAACCGCGGCGCGGTGGTGGCGATCGAGCCCGCGACCGGCGGCGTCCTCGCCTTCGTCTCCAAGCCCGGCTACGACCCGAACCTGTTCGTCGACGGCATCGACCCGGCGAACTGGGACGCGCTCAACAACTCGCCCGACCACCCGCTCAACAACCGGCGCGCTCACCGGCGCTGTATCCGCCGGGCTCGACGTTCAAGCCCTACATGGCGCTCGCCGCGCTCGAGCTCGGCAAGCGCACGCCGACCCAGACGATCTTCGACCCCGGCTACTACATGTTCGGCAACAACCGCTTCCGCGACGACAAGGCGGGCGGCCACGGCTACGTCGACATGTACAAGTCGATCGTCGTGTCCTGCGACACCTACTACTACACCCTCGCCAACGATCTCGGCATCGACATCATGGCGCGCTTCATCGGCCAGTTCGGCTTCGGCGCGAAGACCGGCATCGACGTCGAGGGCGAGTTCGTCGGCGTGCTGCCGTCCCCGGAATGGAAGGTCAAGCGCTTCAAGAGCACTCCGGCGCAGCAGAAGTGGTTTCCGGGCGAGACCATCAGCGTGGGCATCGGCCAGGGCTACAACTCCTACACGCCGCTGCAGCTCGCGCAGGCGGTCGCGACGCTCGCCAACGACGGCGTGATGTACCGCCCGCACTTCGTCGACTACATCCAGAACCCGATCACCGGCGAGCGCACCACCGTCGAGCCGCAGTCGCTGAAGACCATCCCGCTGAAAGCGAAGAACCTCGAGGTCGATCAAGCACGCCATGGTCGGGGTCAACAAGGAGGGCACCGGCGCACGCGCCTTCGCCGGCGCCGCCTACGTCAGCGCAGGCAAGACCGGCACGGCGCAGGTCGATGGCGCTCAAGAAGGACGAGAAATACTCCGAGGCGACGGTCGCAGAGCACCATGCGCGACCACGCGCTCTTCATCGCCTTCGCGCCGGCCGACAATCCCAGGATCGCGCTCGCCGTGCTGGTCGAGAACGCCGGGTTCGGCGCGCGCGCCGCAGCGCCGGTCGCGCGCAAGGTGCTCGACTTCTATCTGCTCGGCAAGGACGTCGACCAAGCCCGACACCGCAAGCGCGCCCGCTCGCCCGCGTCCCGTCGACGAACCCCGGCCGAAGATGACGACGCAGCGATTAGGCAGCTGCTCGAGCGCTTCGCGGCGAAGATCGACGGGCCGCTGATCGCGCATCGTGCTGTGCATCCTCGCGCTCGGCCTCGCCACGCTCTACAGCGCCGCCTACCAGGCTCCGCGCGCTTCGGCGCGCAGGCGCTCAACGCGCTGCTCGCGCTCGCGCTCGATGTGGATCGCCGCCCAGGTGCAGCCGCAGGCGTTCATGCGCATCGCGGTGCCGGTGTTTCTCGCCGTGCTGCTGATGCTCCTCGGCGTGGCGCTGTTCGGCGACGTGAGGAACGGCGCGCGCCGCTGGCTGCCGCTGGGATTCGCGAGCATCCAGCCCTCCGAGCTGATGAAGCTCGCGATGCCGCTGCTGCTCGCGCGCTACTTCCACCGGCACGAGGCGGCGCTGCGCTTTCGCGAGTTCGCCGTGGCCTTCGTCATTCTCATCATTCCGACCGCGATGATCGCGCGCCAGCCCGACCTGGGCACGGCGCTGCTCGTCGCCGCGGCCGGGCTCTACGTGATCTTCCTCGCGGGCCTGTCGTGGAAGGTCATCGCCGCGGGCATCACGGCGGGCCTCGCGAGCCTGCCGATCCTCTGGGGCGTGCTGCACGACTACCAGCGCAGGCGCTTCCTCACCCTGCTCGACCCGTCGTCGGACCCGCTCGGCGCGGGCTACCACATCATCCAGTCGACGATCGCGGTGGGCTCGGGCGGCATCACCGGCAAGGGCTGGCTCGAGGGCACGCAGACGCACCTCGAGTTCATTCCCGAGCGCGCGACCGACTTCATCTTCGCGGTGTACGCCGAGGAGTTCGGGCTGATCGGCGCGACGCATCCTGCTCGTGCTCTACCTCGCGCTCATCATGCGCGGCCTGATGATCGCGGCCAACGCGCCCACCTTCTTCACGCGCCTCGCTCGCGGGCTCGATCACGCTCACCTTCTTCACCTACGCGGTGGTCAACATGGGCATGGTGAGCGGCCTGCTGCCCGTGGTCGGCGTGCCGCTGCCGTTCATCAGCTACGGCGGCACCTCGCTCGTCACGCTTGTCCCTGAGCATCGGCATGCTGATGAGCATCCAGCATCACCGCACGCTGGTGCAGACGTGAGGCCTCGTGTCCGTCGTCCGCGGCTGCGCTGCTCGCCGCGTACTGCTCGCCGGCTGCGGCGGCAGCGCGCGGCGGCTACTACAAGGGCGACGGCCCGGGCGGGCCGCCGCCGGTCGACCTCGACAAGATCGCCGACGCGAAGCCCGCGGCCGGAGCCGCTCAACCACGGCGCCAACACGCCCTACACCGCCCTGGGCAGGAAGTACGTTCCTACACTTCGCTCAAGCCCTACCGGGCGCGCGGCGTCGCCACCTGGTACGGGCGCAAGTTCCACGGAAGGAAGACCGCGAGCGGCGAGCGCTACGACATGTACGCGATGACCGCCGCGCACACCACTCTGCCGATCCCCAGCTACGCGCGCGTCACCAACCTCGCCAACGGCAGGAGCGTCGTGGTGCGCATCAACGACCGCGGGCCCTTCCACGCCGACCGCATCATCGATCTGTCCTACGCCGGCCGCATACAAGCTCGGCTACGTCAACGCGGGCAGCGCGAAGGTCGAGGTCGAGGCGATTCTCCCGGGAAGCGCGCCGCGGCTCGGCGGAGCACGCCGCCGGTATAATCCCGGGCGGAGGTCCCGATGCCGCGCATTCTCGCCGCCCTGCTCGTTCTCGCGTCTCGCGCGCCGCGCTCGCGGAAACGCCGCGTTCCGCCTCGCCTGAGCGCGCGCGCCTGGCTGCTCGCTGGACGCGACCAGCGGCCAGCTCCTCGCCGCCCGCAACCCGGACAGAGCGCGTCGAGCCCGCGTCGCTCACCAAGCTGATGACCGCCGTACATCGCCTTCGCGGCGCTCAAGGAGAGGTCGCTCGCGCTCCGGGCAGACGATCGCGGTCTCGGAGCGCGCCTGGCGCGTTTCGGGCTCGCGCATGTTCATCGAGCCGAGGAAGCCGGTCACGGTGGAGGAGCTGCTGCACGGGATGATCATCCAGTCGGGGAACGACGCCTGCATCGCGCTCGCCGAGGCCATCGCCGGGTCCGAGCCGGCGTTCGTCGAGCGCATGAACAGCGAAGCCGAGCGCATCGGCATGAAGGACACGCACTTCACCAACGCGAGCGGCCTGCCCGATCCGCAGTCACTACTCGACGACGAGCGACCTCGCGCTGCTCGCCGCGACGCTGATCCGCGACTACCCCGAGTACTACAAGCTGTACTCGGAGCGCGAATACCGCTACAACGACATCACCCAGCTGAACCGCAATCGATTGCTGTGGCTCGACCCGAACGTGGACGGCATGAAGACCGGGCACACCGAGAGCGCCGGCTATTGCCTCATCGCCTCGGCGCAGCGCGGCGAGCGGCGGCTGCTGTCGGTGCTCGTCGGCGCGCCCACTGAGCGCGCGCGCAACGAGGAGAGCCAGAAGCTGCTCAACTTCGGCTTCCAGGCCTACGAGGCCCTGCGCCTGTACCAGAAGGACCAGGAGATCAGCAAGCTCGCGGTCTGGAAGGGCAGCGAGCGCGACGCTGCGCGTCGGCGCGGCCGCGGATCTGTTCGTGACCGTGCCCACGGGCACGGGCAGACAAGCTGCAGGCGCAGCTCGTCAGCGAGCAGCCGCTGATCGCGCCGCTCGCCGCGGGCCAGCGCGTCGCGACGCTGCGCGTCGCGCACGACGGCAAGCCGTTCGCGGAGTATCCGGTGGTCGCGCTGCGAGAGCGTCGCGGTCGCGGAGCTTCTTCCAGAGAACCTGGGACGGCATCGCGCTTGTGGTTCAAGTAGCCGACGCCCGATATCCGAGGACTGCACATGATCTATCTCAACGGCGAGTTCATGCCGATCGAGGAGGCGAAGATTCCGGTGCTCGACCGCGGCTTCATTTTCGGCGACGGCGTCTACGAGGTGATCCCGGCGTATTCGCGGCGGCCGTTCCGCCTCGCCGAGCACCTCGCCCGGCTGCAGGCGAGCCTCGGACGCGATCCGCATCGCCAATCCGCACGACAACGCCAAAGTGGGCCGAGCTGGTCGGCAGGATCATCGCGCGGCAATCCCTGGGAGGACCAGAACGTCTACCTGCAGATCACGCGCGGCGTGGCGAAGCGCGACCACGCCTTCCCCAAGGGCCTGAAGCCGACGGTGTTCCTCATGGCGAGCGAGCTGATCACGCCTGTCCGCCGGAGCTCGTCGAAGACCGGCGCCAAGGCGATCGTGCTGCCCGACTTCCGCTGGCTGCGCTGCGACATCAAGTCGACGTCGCTGCTCGGCAACTGCATGCTGCGCACGCTCGCCGCGGACGAGGGCTGCGTCGAGGCGATCCTGGTGCGCGACGGCGAGATGACCGAGGCCTCGGCGAGCAACGTTTTCATCGTGAAGCACGGAACCGTGCTCGCCCCGCCCAAGTCTCACCTGATATTGCCCGGAATCACCTACGACGTGGTGCTCGAGATCCTGCGCGACAACGCCATTCCTCACGAGGTCCGCCCCGTGAAGGAGAGCGAGCTGCGCTCGGCCGACGAGGTCTGGGTCACCTCGTCCTCACGGGAAGTGCTGCCGATCACGACGCTCGACGGCAAGCCCGTCGGCATCGGGCAAGCCCGGTCCGGTCGGCGCCAGGGTGCTACGCGCTCTACCAGCAATTCAAGGCGCGCGTGATGCGCGCTCCCGCCCATGCCTGACGAACGACGCGCCGGTCCTCGCCTTCCCCTGCGAATTCCCCATCAAGGTCATGGGCAAGACGCAGGCCGGGCTACGCCCAGGCCGTCACCGAGGTGGTGCAGCGGCACGCTCCGGACTTCGATCCGGCGACGCTCGAGATGCGCAGCAGCCGCGAGGGCAAGTACCTGTCGCTGACCTGCACCATCCGCGCGGTCTCGCGCGAGCAGCTCGACGAGCTGTACCGCGAGTTGTGCGATCATCCGATGGTGACCATGGTGCTGTAAGCATGAAGGCCGAAGCGCTCGTTTGCGGAACACGTCAGGCGCGGCCGCGCGCGCTGTCGCGCGCCCGCTGCGCTCGTCCGCCATCTGGGCCTGACCGACTACGCGAGCGCCTACGACGCGATGCGCCGCTTCACCGCGGAGCGCGGGCAGGCGACCCCGGACGAGCTGTGGGTGCTCGAGCACCCGCCGGTGTACACGCCGGGTATCGCGGCGCGCTCCGAGCATTTTCCGAAAACCTCGGCGATTCCCCTGCGTGCGCGCCGACCGCGGCGGCCAGATCACCTACCACGGCCCGGGACAGGCGGTCGTGTACACGCTGGTCGATCTCGAGCGGCGCCGCCTCACGGTGCGCGGCATGGTGGCGCTGATCGAGCAGCGCGGTGATCGAGACGCTGCGCGAGAGCGCGGCGTCGGCGGCAGCGCGAAAGCCCGGCGCGCCCGGCGTCTACGTCGAGGGCGCGAAGATCGCGGCGCTCGGCCTTCGCGTGCGGCGCGGCTCGCTGCTACCACGGCGTCGCGCTCAACGTCGACATGGACCTCGCGCCCTTCTCCGACATCGACCCCTGCGGCTATCCGGGCCTTGCGGTCACCCAGACCTCGGCGCACGGCGTCGACGCGAGCGCGCAGGAGCTCGGCGAGGCGCTCGCTCGCCGCATCGCGCAGCTTCTGGAATCGCCGATGAGCGCCGTCGCCGAAAGAAGAAAGGCCTCGCGAAGACGCGCATCCCGATCGCGGTCGCGCCGGCCGGCGCGCCTGCGCAAAGCCCGAGTGGATCCGCGTGCGCGCCGCCTCGGAGGTTCGCGCTTCACCGAGATCAAGCAGATCCTGCGCGAGAAAAAGCTGCACACCGTCTGCGAGGAAGCCTCCTGCCCCAACATCGGCGAGTGCTTCGGCAAGGGCACCGCGACCTTCATGATCCTCGGCGACCTGTGCACGCGGCGCTGCCCGTTCTGCGACGTCGCGCACGGGCAGGCCGCTGCCGCCCGATCGCCGAGGAGCCCGCGCACCTCGCGCAGACCATCGCGGCGCTCAAGCTCTCCTACGTCGTCATCACCAGCGTCGACCGCGACGACCTGAGGGACGGCGGCGCCGGGCATTTCGTCGACTGCATCCGCGCGGTGCGCGCGCGGTCGCCCGCGACGCGCATCGAGGTCCTCGTCCCCGACTTCCGCGGGCGCCTCGAGCGCGCGCTCGAGGTCCTCGACGCCGCGCCGCCCGACGTCATGAACCACAACCTCGAGACCGTGCCGCGCCTCTACCGCAAGGCGCGCCCGGGCGGCAACTACCCGCACTCGCTCAAGCTCCTCAAGGACTTCAAGGCGCGCCATCCGCAGCATCCCGACGAAATCGGGCCTGATGGTGGGTCTGGGCGAAACGGACGAGGAGATCCTCGAGGTGATGCGCGACCTGCGCGCGCACGACGTGGACATGCTCACCGTCGGCCAATACCTGCAGCCCTCGCCGCACCACCTGACGCGTCGAGCGCTACGTGCACCCGGACACCTTCGCGATGTTCGAGCGCGAGGCCGCCGACCCTCGGCTTCACGCCACGCGGCGGTGCGGCCCGATGGTGCGCTCCTCGTACCACGCCGATCAGCAGGCGCACGCCGCGGGCGTGGTCAGGAGGAAGCATGATCCGCGTCTCCGGAGTCCTCGCCGCGCTCGTCGTCTCCTCCGCTTCCGGCGGCGGGTCTCGACGACATCACCAACCGCGACGCGGTCAACGGATTGAAGACAGGCCCTCACCAGAACGGCGCCCAGGCCGCCGTGGCGAAGCTCGGCAAGCAGGACGGATTCATGAACGACGCGCGCATCAAGATCCCGCTGCCGCCGTCGATGAAGCGCGCCGAGGCGGTGATGCACTCGATCGGCGCGGGCAAGCAGGCCGACGACCTCGTGCTGCGCATGAACCGCGCCGCCGAGGCTGCGGCGCCCCAGGCGAAGTCGCTGCTCGTCGACGCGGCGAAGAAAATGAGCGTGCAGGACGCTAAAGGCATCCTCACCGGCGGGCCAGGACAGCGCCACCGCAGTACTTCAAGCGCACCACCACCGAGCCGCTCGTTGCGAAGATTCAAGCCGATCGTCAAGAAATCGATGGCGAAGGTGAAGCTCGCCGAGGCGTACGACGAGATCGCCGCGAGCGGCGCCAAGTTCGGCCTGGTGAAGGAAGAGGACGCGAACCTGGAAGACTACGTCACGCGCAGAGCCCTCGACGGCCTGTTCGTCGGCATCGCCGACGAAGAAAGAAAATCCGCGAGAACCCCAAGGCTGCGGCGTCGTCGATCGTGAAGAAAGTGTTCGGGGCGCTGCGTAGGGCACGGATGCTATGACGATGAGTCAGATCGATCGACCGGAGCCACGCTGGCAGGTGATCCTCGCGCTCCTTGCGGTCGCTGGCATTTACATGGCACTGCCGAAAGAGTTGATCGTCGGACCTACCTGGCTGCTGCCGGTTCTGGTCGTGGTGCTGCTGGTCCCGACCGCGTTCGCGCACCGGACGGGACGCCATTCGCTCAACCATGTTCTGGGTATTGTGATCTGCGCAATCATCACGTTCGGCCTCATCGCATCGGTGGTTCTGCTCGTCACCACTATCCCGGGAGGGAAGGAGCCGGCGCTGGCACTTTTGCGCTCGGGCGGAGCGTTGTGGCTGACGAACGTTCTGGTGTTCGCGCTCTGGTATTGGAGGCTGGACGGTGGTGGTCCGACGAAACGTGAAACCGAAGATGAGTTCGGAAGCCGCAGCTTCGTTTTTCCGCAGATGCAAATCGAAAAAATGGAGCGCAAGACCTTTGGGGTCGATAGATGGCGCCCCGGATTTGTGGACTATCTTTTCATCGCCTTCACCATCAGTTCAACGTTCGGCCCGACGGATGTGCCGGTCCTGACTCATTGGGCAAAACTCTTCACGATGACGCAGATTTTGATCTCGCTCACGATCATGGTCCTTCTGATCTCGCGGGCGGTCGGTGTGCTATGAATGATAGCGAGCAGCACCGGCGCCCACGATGAGCATTCAACTCGACCACATGATCGTTCCGGCCCGGGACAGGAAGGCCGCGGCGGAACTGCTCGCCACCCTCCTCGGTGTCCCTTGGGCGGAGTCCGGGGTGGGCCCCTTTTGCCCCGTCTATGTCAACGAAGGCCTGACCCTCGACATCGACCAGGCCGACGGGCCCTTTCCGTGCAGCACTATTGCTTTCGCGTCAGCGACGCCGGGTTCGACGGCATCGTGGCGAGACTCAAGGCCCGCGGCATCGCGTACCGGAGCACCTCGCACGGCCCGGTCGATATGCAGGTCAACACGCAGCACGGCGGGCGCATCGTCTACTGGAGCGAGCCCGATGGACACGTATGGGAAGCCTTGACGCTCAGCTACGCCCGGCAGCCCAAGAAGGCCGTGGCTAACTAGAGTGAAGTGGCGGTTCTCGCTGCGGCCATCCAACGCGCGCGACTGGCAGCCCGACGTCGCCCGCGTGGCAACCGCCGAGATCCAGGGCGACCGCGTGACGGTGAAGAACGTCCGCAACTTCCGCTATCGGAGCGAGACCGACTTCGACGAGCGCTGGGAAGAGCGCCGGCTCGACCTGACCAAGCTGGACGGCCTCGATATCTTCTTCTCGTACTGGGGCGCGCCGCTGATCGCTCACACCATCATGAGCTGGTCGTTCGCGGATGGACAGCATCTGGCCATCTCGGTCGAGACGCGCAAGACGAAGGACCAGGAGTATTCGACGCTCGCCGGCTTCTTCCGGCAGTACGAGCTGATCTACGTCGCGGCCGACGAACGCGACGTGATCAAGCTGCGCACGAACATCCGCGGCGAGGATGTGCTACCTCTACCGCCTGCGGACGACGCAGCAGGCCGCGAAAATCCTGCTGCTCGACTACCTCGACGCAATGAATGCGCTCGCCCGCGAGCCGCGCTGGTACAACGCGCTCCTGACGAACTGCACCACCGCCATGCGCCAGCGCGTGATCCACGCGGGCGGAAAGGTGCCGCTCTCATGGAAGCTGCTCGCGAACGCCTACCTGCCCGAGCTGCTCTACGAGCGCGGCTCCTTCGATACCAGCCGGCCCTTCGCCGAGCTGAAGGCGATGAGCCGGATCAACGATCGCGCGCGCGCAGCCGGCGCGGCCGAGGATTTCTCCGCCAGGATCCGCGCGGGGCTGCCGCTGCCGCGGCTGGCCGGATTGAGTACGGCGCCGGACCGGCGCGGCTAGAAGCTACACCCGCGTCCTCCCAGCTCGCGCGACACCTCGTACAGCGCCGCGCGGCCGACGTTGGCCACCTTGCGCACGCCGGCGCGCGACAGCAGGGTCTCGGTCGCGTAGTCGCTGTCCTCGTCGCACACGAACCGCAGGTCGACGACCGAGAGCTTCGCCGCGACCGCCTGGCGCAGGATGCGGTCGTTGAAGATGGCGAGCGCCGCGGCGGCGGTGCGCTGCCGCGACGGCTCCTCGTGGCGCGACGGGCACGAGCGTGCACACGACCGTCGGCAGGCCGGCCTCGAGCGCCGACTTGACGAGCTTCGCGAAGATGTCCTCGAACTGGTCGGCCGCCGTCGCGAGCGTTTCCAGCGCTTCGCTCACCGACTGCGCGCTCGCCTCGCAGCAATCCGCTCGCCTCGATCGCCCAGCCGCCGTCGACGCAGATGCCGATGTGGGTCGCATCGAGCGGGATCGCCCGCGACCACCCGCGCTCCAGCACGTGCGGCGCCTCGAGCACGGTGAGCTTCCAGGGATTGCGCGGACGCGGGACGAGCACGGCCTCGGCCGGCTCCATCCCCATATCGATGTTCTGGAGCGCGTCCCCGAGCAGCACCAGGTGGCGGATGACGTCGGGCGCGCTCCCGCCTTCCTGAACGGAATCGGGTTGCACTGATTTCCTCCTGAGTCTCGACCGGGGTTGTTGCTTGCTATGCGAGCGCTGCCGGAACGCCTTCCTGACGGAGGCTCAGTGCGCTTTTTCCCAATTCTCGTCCCGATCCGACGTCCACGACAAGCGGGACTTTGAGCTGCGCGACGCCGCTCATGAGCCTCGGAACTTCGGCCCTGACGCGCGTCGAGCTCGGCTTCGCGGCACCTCGAGCACCAGCTCGTCGTGCACCTGCATGATGAGCTTCGACGGCGAGCTTCTCGCGGTCGAGCCACTCCTGCACCGCGATCATCGCGAGCTTGATCAGGTCCGCCGCCGTGCCCTGCATCGGCGCGTTGATCGCGGCGCGCTCGGCGCCGCTGCGCCGCGCCGGGTTGGCGCTCTTGATCTCCGGGAAGCCACAGCCGCCGGCCGAGCACGGTCTCGACGTAGCCCCGGTCGCGCGCGAGCTTCCGCGTGTCCTCCATGTACTTCGCCACCCCGGGATAGCGCGTGAAGTAGCTCGAGATGTAGGCCTGCGCGGTGGCGCGCTCGAGGCCGAGCTGCTGCGCCAGGCCGAACGCCGACATGCCGTAGATCAGCCCGAAGTTGATCACCTTGGCGTAGCGGCGCTCCTCGGAGGAGACCTCGGCGAGCGAGCGGCCGAAGACCTCGGCGGCGGTGGCGCGGTGGATGTCCTCGCCCGCCGCGAAGGCGCGCAGGAGGCTCTCGTCGCCCGAGATGTGCGCCATGATGCGCAGCTCCACCTGCGAGTAGTCGGCGCTGACGATGACGTGCCCTTCGCGGCGCGACGAAGGCCTCGCGGATGCGCCGGCCCTCGGGCGTCCGCACCGGGATGTTCTGCAGGTTGGGATCGTTCGAGGACAGGCGCCCGGTGACCGCGACCGCCTGCGCGTAGGTGGTGTGCACCCGGCCGGTCCGCGGATTCACCATCTTCGGCAGCTTGTCGGTGTAGGTGGACTTGAGCTTCGAGATCTCGCGGTGATCGAGCAGCATGCGTCGCGAGCGGATGGTCGAGCGCGAGCTTCTCCAGCACGTCCTCGTCGGTCGAGGGCGCGCCCGAGGGCGTCTTCCTCACCACCGGGATGCCCTTCTTCTCGAAGAGGATCTCGCGCGATCTGCTTGGGCGAGCCGAGGTTGAACGGCTGCCCCGCCTCCTTGTGCGCCTTGCGCTTCGAGCTCGAGCATCTTCTGGCCCGAGCTCGTGGCTCATCGCCTCGAGCTGCCGCGCGTTCGATCAGCACGCCCGTCCGCTCCATCCGGTAGAGCACCTCGCGCACCGGCATCTCGATCTCGCCGTAGATGCGAGCGAGCTTCTCCTCGGCGGCGAGCTTCGGGTGCAGCACGGCGTGCAGCTGCAGGCGTGACGTCCGTGTCCTCGGCCGAATACGCGGCCGCGCGCGCCACGTCGACCTGCTCGAAGGGAAGGCGCTGGCGCGCCGGTGCCCGTCACCTCGTCGATCGAGAGCGGCTTTGCGCCGAGGTGCCGCTGCGGCGAGGCTCTCCACGTCGTGGCGGGCGCTGCTCTCGATCACGTAGGACTCGAGCAGCGCGTCGTGCGCGACGCCGCGCAGCGCGACGCCGTGGTTGGCGAGCACGTGCTGGTCGTACTTGATGTTGTGGCCGAGCTTCCTGTGGCTGTCGCTCTCGAGCCAGGGCTTCAGCGTCGCGAGCGCCGCTCTCGATCTCGACCTGGCTCGGCGCGCCGGCGTAGCGGTGAGCGAGCGGCAGGTACGCCGCGCGGCCCGCCGGCGTCGCGAAGGACAAGCCCACGAGCCGCGCCTGCATCGGCTCGTCGCTCGTCGTCTCGGTGCCGAGGGAAACGAGGTCCGGCGGCCTCGAGCTCCGCCAGCCAGCGCGACAGGTCGGCCTCGGTCGAGCAGCGTTTCGTAGCGGCGCTCGACCTCGGCGCGCGCGGGCGCCGGGCTCGCGGCGTCGGCGCTGCGCCGCGGCCGGGCGGCGCTTCCTTCAGCCACGACTTGAACCCGAAGCGCGAAAGCAGATCGCCGAGCTGCTTGTCGTCGCGCGGCGCGAGCTTGAGCTCTTCCAGATCGACGGGCAGCTTCACGTCGCATTTCACCGCGAGGAGCTGCCGCCCCTTGGGCAGCCAGTCGAGCGCCTTGCGCAGGTTTTCGCCGACCGCGCCGCCGATCTCCGACGCGTGGCTCATCACCTCCTCGAGCGAGCCGTATTGCGACACCCACTTCGCCGCGGTCTTCGGGCCGACCTTCTCGACGCCGGGCACGTTGTCGACCGAGTCGCCGACGAGCGTCATGTAGTCGAGAATGCGCTCGGGCGGAACGCCGAACTTCGCCTGCACGCCCTCGGGGTCGAGGCGCTCGTTCGACATGGTGTTCACCAGCGTCACGCGCTCGCTCACCAGCTGCGCGAGATCCTTGTCGCCGGTCGAGATCACGCAGCGCGATGCCGCGCTTGTCGGCCTCGCGCGCGAGCGTGCCGATGACGTCGTCGGCCTCGACGCCCTCGATCTGCAGCAGCGGCCAGCCCCAGGCGCGGATCGCCTCGAGCAGCGGCTCGACCTGCGAGCCGAGATCGTCGGGCATGGGCGGGCGGTTCGCCTTGTACTTGTCGTACAGGTCGTCGCGGAAGGTCTTGCCGCGCGCGTCGAACACGCAGGCGAGCGTAGTCGGCCTTGTAGTCGGCGAGCAGCTTGCGCAGCATGTTCAGCACGCCGTAGATCGCGCCGGTGGGCTCGCCCGCGGCGTTGCGCAGGTCGGGCAGCGCGTGGAAGGCGCGGTACAGATACGACGACCCGTCGACCAGCAGCAGCGTTTTTCCAAGGGAACTATTCGAAAGAGCCCGGCGTCCCATTATGTCAGAATTCGTCATGGTTCTGATAGACTCGCCTGATGCGGACTCGCTCCATGTTGCGAAGAATTCTCGCTGTCGTGCTGCTCGCCGCTTGCGCTGCCGCTCGCGGCAGCAGCAGCCGCCCAAGCTCGAGCCGCTTCCCGAGCTTCCGCCGCCTCCGCCCGGCGCCGCCGGACCAGCCCGAGGAGCCGCCGGTGCGCATCCGCTCCGGGCAGGACCAGGTCGAGGAGCAGCTCGTCGACGGGCGCCACGTGGTGCGCGTGACGACTCCGTCGGGTCAGGAGTACTGGCTGGTCGAGGACCTCAACGACGGCACCGGAGTGAAGAACGAGAGCCTCGATCACGGCGTGCGCGCGCCGCTTTGGGTGATCAAACGGTTCTGACGCTCGCGCGGGCGTCATGTCGGTCTTCACGCGCGTCACCCCGAAGAGCTTTCGGCCTGGCTCAAGCGCTACGCGATCGGCACGCTCGCCGACCTGCAGGGCATCGCCGCGGGCATCGAGAACACCAACTACTTCGTCACGACCTCGCACGGCCGTTTCGTCCTGACGCTGTTCGAGAGGCTCGCCGCGGCGGAGCTTCCGTTCTACCTGAACCTCATGGCGCACCTCGCGCGCCACGGCATCCCCTGCCCGCGCCGATCGCCGACCGCGGCGACAAGTACCTCGGGACCCTGAACGGCAAGCCCGCCACCATCGTCACCTGCCTGCCGGGCGCGCCGCATCACCGCGCCGCGACGCCGGCCACTGCGAGCAGGTGGGCGCCATGCTCGGCGACATGCACCTCGCCGGGAAGAGCTACGCCGGCAAGCTCGAGAATCCGCGCGGGCCCGAAATGGTGGCGCGCGGCGGCGCGCGAGGTCGCGCCGTTCCTCGACGACGCTGCGCCGCGGCGCTGCTCGCCTCCGAGCTCGAATTCCAGGCGCGGCACCGCGGCCTGGATCTGCCGCGCGGCCCGGTACACGCCGACCTGTTCCGCGACAACGTGCTGTTCGACGGACGAGCGCATCGGCGGAGTGATCGATTTCTATTTCGCCGGGATCGACGCGCTGCTGTTCGACGTCGCGGTGGCGGTCAACGACTGGTGCGTCGACCCGGCGGGCGAGATCGACGCGGAGCGCGCGCAGGCGCTCCTCGCCGCGTACCGCGCGCGTGCGCGAGTTCACCGACAGCGAGCTGCAGCGCCTGGCCGGTGATGCTGCGCGCCGCGGCGCTGCGATTCTGGCTGTCGCGCCTCTACGATTTCTACCTGCCGCGCCCGGGCGAGCTCACCCACGCGCACGACCCGGAGCATTTTCGCCGCGTGCTCGAGGCGCGGCGCGCCCGTCCTTCCCTCTTGTATGAAACCCGGCCGCCGTCCCACACTATCCGCCCATGAGACACGAGCGGGCACTCGGGACTAAGATGCGCGTCGTTCCTGCGAGAAACGGCTGGTCGTGGCTGGTCAGGGGCTTCGCGCTGTTCCGCAAGAACCCGCCGATGTGGCTGTTCCTGGTGTTCACCTACTCGCTCGCGGTCACGCTTCTCGGCCAGATCCGCTACCTGGGCCCCGCGGCCTCCACGCGTGCTGCTGCCGGCGTTTTCGGTGAGCTTCATGGTCATGTGCGCGGTGCTCGAGCACGGCGGCATGCTGCGGCCCGCCCTGCTCATCTCGGGCTTCCGGAGCGGCACGCCCGACGCTGATCCTGCTCGGCGTCCTCTATCCTCCTGTCCATCGTCGCGGTGCTCGGCATCGCTTCGCTCGCCGACGCGGGCGCCGCTGCTGCTGTGGTTCCTCTCTCGGCCAGCGCAGCCTCTCGAGGCGGCTCTGCAGCGATCGGCTGCAGCGTGACGCTCGCTCATCGCTGGCGCTCGCTCGGCCGCCGCTCCGGTGCTGATGGCGTTCTGGTTCGCGCCGGTGCTCGCCGCGTGGAACCGCATCGGCGCGGTTCAGTCGCTCTTCTACAGCTTTTTCGCGGTGTGGCGGAACTGGCGGGCGTTCCTCGTCTACTGCGCCGCGCTCTTCCTGGCCGGAGCGCTGTTCATCGACTCGCGCGTCACGGTCGTGGCGCTTCTGATGCAGGGAAGGATCCAGGTCCTGCACGTCGCTTGCGCTGATCTTCACGCTGCTCCCCTGCCCACCCTGTTCTGCCAGCTTCTACGCGCGAGCTACCGCGACGTCTTTCCGGAGAACGCGGTGCCCGCCGAGCCGCCGTCGAATGCGGGAAGCCCGTAGCCGGCCCGATTCTGCTATCCTTCGCCGGCGGCGCGGCCGATTCGCCGGCGCCGCGCTGCCGGCGAGGAGTGAAGACTTGAACGACGAGCCCTGCGAGCTGTGCGCATCCCCGGGAGGACGTGCTCTGGCGCGACGAGTTCTGCCGCATCGTGCTCGTCGACGACCCCGATTACCCGGGCTTCTGCCGGGTGGTCCTGGAGCGGCACGTGAAGGAAATGACCGATCTCGCACCTGCCGAGCGCGACCCGGCTGATGAACGCGGTGTTCGCGACCGAGGCGGCGCTGCGCGATCTCGCTCTCCCCCGCAAGGTCAACCTCGCGAGCCTCGGCAACGCGGTGCCGCACCTGCACTGGCACGTCGTCCCGCGCCACGGCGACGACCGCCATTTTCCGAAGCCCATCTGGGCCGAGCCCTCGCGCGCGCACGCGCCGCGCCGCATCCGCGCCCGACCGCGGCGCGCTGGCCGCGGCGCTGCAAGACCGGCTCGCCTAGCCATGGCGGAGCTCGATCTCCCGACCATCAGCCGGACGCCGAGCCCGAGTTCACGCGACGCCTCCGGCTGCGCCAAGTGGCTGCAGACCGTGCCGCTCATCAACGTCGGCCCGGCGCACGTACGCCTGCTCGACGCAGCTCGAGGAGCTGAACGCCTACAAGGTCGCGCCGGCCGAGCGCCTCAAGATCCTGGAGCTGCTGCGCGAGCCGGTGACGCTTCGTGCAGAAGGAGCAGTCGAAGAAGTTCTCCAGCCGCCCCGCGCCGCTCGCCCCGCCCGAGCGCGAGGTCCTGAAGAACGTGCACGCGCTCTGGGACGCTCTCTCGACGGGATACCAGCACTGCGTGCAGGCGATCGCCGACGCGCGCAGCGAGCCTGAGCGTTCCTCTGGTGGCCAGCGCGTGCTGTGGTGCACGGGCCAGAAGATCGTCACCTACTACCAGGCATACCAGGACGTCGGCGAGCGCGAATGGAAGCTGCTGCACGCGCGTCTACGCGCTCGTCGAGGAGCGCGGCACAGGCCAAGGAGGACGTCTCCCACCCCGGTCCACAAGGGGCGCGAGACGAACTGCATGGAGACCTACGCGCAGGTGCTGCTGCTCGATCTCGCCAATCCGGGCAAGCTCACGCCGCGCCAGATCGAGCTCATCTCGCTCTGGCTCGAGCGCTGGACCACGCAAGGTCTCGATCGGCCGCGAGCTCCGCCGACGCGGCGCGACGCCGCGCCCCTGGTGGTGGACCTCGCGGGCGCGAGCGGCGCCTCGCACCGTCCGATCGAGGGCGAGTCGGCGCGCGTGCTCGACATCGGCGAGCTGCGCAGCGACCTGCGCAAGCGCGTCGCCCTGCTGCGCAAGGGCGAGACTCCCGGCGAGCTCGGCCTGGGCGAGGACGTCACCGCGGCGCTCGCCGACAGCATGCTGGTGCTGCTCTACCGGCGCTGGTGCGAGGACCAGCAGTCGCGCGCGCATCCGCGCCACGGCGCGAGCGGCACCGCGCAGATCGGCCTGCGGCCTGCCCGCGATCCACTACTTCGTCAGCGGGCGCGCGTTCACGGTCGCGCGCGAGCGCGCGGCCGATCTCGACCAAGGAGCACATGGAGATCGCGACCTTGGGGCGCCTCGCGACGCGCCACGCGGACGAGCCCGGCCACGACGCCCGAACTGCCACGCTCGAGACCTGGCAGATCAAGGACGAGAGCGCCTCCGGCCTCCGGCTGGAGCGCGTCGATCCGAGCGCCAGCGCGCGCTGCTGCTCGGCCAGCTGCTGGGCATCCAGCTCGCCGACGCCAAGGCCTTCCTGCTGTGCACGATCAAGTGGCTGTCGGTGAGCGACCGACTTCGCGCTGCGCATCGGGGTGCAGATCCTTCCCGGCGTTCCGCAGGGGATCGCGATCAAGCCCGCGGGCGCGAATGCGTCCGCCGAATCCGTTCACTCAGGGCTTCCTCCTGCCGGCGTTCGCTCCGCTCCAGGCTCCTGAGACCCTGGTCATGCCCGCCGGCTGGTTCAAGCCCAAGCGCGAGATGGAGATCGCCGACCGCCAGGGCCGGGTGCAGACTGGTCGAGCTCGTCGACCGCGGCGCCGACTTCGAGCGCGTCAGCTTCGAGTCGGCCTGAGGCCGGCTATCGATGGCAACGCGCGCCATGGCCGCGTCGGACGCTCCGACTCCCACCGAGATCAAGCTGCACCAGAAGTCCCGCGTGCTCGAGATCTCGTTCTCCGACGGGCAGGCGCTTCGAGCTGCCGTACGAGTTCCTGCGCGTGTACTCGCCCTCGGCCGAAGTGCGCGGTCACGGCCCGGGACAGGAGGTCCTGCAGACCGGCAAGAAGGACGTGGACATCCTGAGCCTCGAGCCGGTCGGGAAGCTACGCCGTGCAGCCGCACTTCTCCGACGGCCACGCCACCGGCATCTATTCCTGGGACTATCTGTACGAGCTCGGCGTCGAATCGCGAAGCCGATGTGGCAGAGCTATCTCGAGCGCCTCAAGGCGGCCGGCGCGCGGCGCGAGCCCTGAGCGCGATGCGCTCGCGCAAACCTGCTAGCATGTGCCGCATGAGTCGAGACCGACTTCGGCTATCAGCGCGTCGACGAGGCGGAGAAAGCGGACCGCGTCGCCGGCGTCTTCTCCTCGGTCGCGGCCAGGTACGACCTCATGAACGACCTGATGTCGGGCGGCCTGCACCGGCTGTGGAAGGCCTTCACGGTGACGCTCGCGGGCGTGCGCGCGGGCGAGCGCGTGCTCGACGTCGCCGCGCGGCTCGGGCGATCTGGCGCTCGAATTCGCGAAGCGCGCCGGCCGCAGGCGGAGAAGTCTGGCTCACCGACATCAACCGCGCGATGCTCGAGCGGGGCGCGACCGCCTGCTCGACCGCGGCCTGCCGCTCCCGGCGGTGCAGTGCGACGCGGAGGCGCTGCCGTTTCCGTCGGACTACTTCGACTGCGTCAGCGTCGCCTTCGGGCTGCGCAACATGACGCGACAAGGACGCCGCGCTCGCCGAAATGCGCCGCGTGCTGAAGCCCGGCGGGCAGGCTGCTCGTGCTCGAGTTCTCGCGCGTCTGGCAGCCGCTTTCGAAGATCTACGACTGGTACTCGTTCACCGTGCTGCCCTGGCTGGGCAAGACAGGTCGCGGGCGACGCGGCGGCCTACCGCTATCTCGCCGAATCGATACGCATGCACCCCGACCAGGAGAGCCTGAAGGCCATGCTCGAACGCGCGGGCCTGGAAGCGTGTCGAATACTTCAACCTGAGCGCGGGCGTCGTCGCCCTGCACCGGGGCTACAAATACTGTAGAATACGATCCGAGGAGAAAGACCATGAAAGCATTGATCGTTTCGTTGATCGCGGTGGCGCTGGGTGCGCTCGCCCTCGCCGACGACGCGCAGGCCGCGAGGCTGGGCGGCGGCCGCAGCCTGGGCTCCCAGCGTCAGATGACCGCGCCCCAGAAGCAGGCGACGCCGCCCGCGCAGCAGCAGCAGCCGGCGAGCGGCGCCGCAGCCCGCCGGGTCAGCCGCTGGCTCGGACCCCTCGCCGGACTCGCAGCGGGCCTGGGTCTGGGCTGGCTGTTCGCGCAAGGCGGCTTCGGCTCCGCGATCGGCGTGCTCCTCATGGCGCTGCTCGCCGGCGTCGCCGTGTTCGCGCTTGATGCGCATTCTTCGCAGGGGGCGATCCCAGGGATCGCGCATTGCAGTACGCCGGCTTCGGCAACGAGACCGTCGCCGCGCCGCCGCCTTCGCAGCTTCCCGGCGACGCGGGCGCCAGCCCGACTACCGCAGCCAGTTCGTGTCCGAATATCCCGCCGGGCTTCGATCGTCGACGGCCTTCTCGAGGAAGCGCAGCGCAACTTCCTGCGCCTGCAGGAAGCGAACGACCGCGGCGACCTGGTGCGTCTTCGCCAGGTCACCACGCAGGAGATGTTCGACGCGCTCAAGGGCGACGCGGGCGGAGCGCCCGGCAGGGCAGCAGACCGACGTGGTCACGCTGAACGCGTCGCTGCTCGAGCTCGTCACCGAGGGCGATCTGCACTGGGCGAGCGTGCGGTTTTCCGGCTCGATCCGCGAAGAGTCGAGCGCGCCGGCCGAGCCGTTCGAGGAGATCTGGAACCTGTGCAAGCCGGTGAACGGCTCCTCGGGCTGGCTGCTCGCCGGAATACAGCAGACGCACTGATCGCAGGTCGGCCGGCCCGGCTGCAGCCATGCTCGAGCGCGGCGCGCTCGCCGGACTGAACCATCTGCTGTCGCAGCAGCCGCTCGGCGGCGGAGCGCCTGCGCGCCCTTTGCCGGACAGGGCGTCGAAGTCCGCTGCCCTCCGTTCCCGGACCTGCGCCTCACGATCCTGGAGAGCGGCCTGCTCGAGCGCGCGCCGGCCGGGACGGCGAGCGCGCTCGTCGTCAAGCTCAAGGCCGGCGCCCTGCCGCTCCTGCTCGCGCGGCGACGAGGCCGCGCGAAGCCAGATCGAAATCGAAGGGCCCGGCGGACCTCGCGGGCGCCGTCGACGAGCTTTTCCGCACCTGGCCTGGGATGTCGAGGAAGACCTCTCGACGGTGTTCGGCGACGTCGTCGCCCACCGCCTGGCCTCCGGCGGCAGGGCCTTTGCGGCGTGGCAGCGGGACGCCGTCGCTGCGGCTCGCCGAAAACCTCGCCGAATACTGGGTCGAGGAGCAGCCGCCTGCTGCTGCGGCCTGCCGACGCGCAGAAATTCAAGCCGCGAGGTCGACGCCCTGCGCGAGCGACTGGCGCGCCTCGAGAAGCGCATCGAGCGCCTGGATCAGACCGCGAAGCGCTGAATCCCGCGGCACCGGGTGGCGCTCGGCAATTCTGGTAGATTGGCCGCTTCCCAAGCGGCCTGCCCCACTCCTTGCTCCGCCTCGCCAAGATCCTCTGGATAGCCCTGCGCTTCGGGCTGGACGAGTTCGCGCTCGCCCCGGACAGCGGCGCCGCGCGCGCGCCTGCGCGCGCTGCTGTTCTTCCGCACGCTCTCCGAGCCGCGCGGCGTGCGGCTGCGCCGCGCGCTCGAGGCGCTCGGGCCCATCTTCGTCAAGTTCGGCCAGGTGCTCTCGACGCGCCGCGACCTGCTGCCCGCCGACCTCGCCGACGAGCTGGCGAAGCTGCAGGACCAGGTGCCGCCGTTTCCCGGCGAGCTCGCGGTCGCCGAGGTCGAGCGCGCCTTCGGCAAGCCGATCGCGCAGGTGTTCGAGCAGTTCGAGCCCGAAGCCGGTGGCGAGCGCCTCGGTCGCGCAGGTGCACCTCGCCGTGCTCCCAGGCGGCACGCGAGGCGGCGGTCAAGATCCTGCGGCCCGGGATGCTGCCGGTGATCGGCGAGGACCTGGCGCTGCTCGATACCGCGGCGGGCCTGGTCGAGCGCTTCTGGGCGGACGGCAGGCGCCTGAGGCCGCGCGAGGTCGTCGCCGAATTCGCGCGCCACCTGTCCGAGAGAGCTCGACCTGATGCGCGAGGCGGCGCACGCCAGCCAGCTGCGGCGCAATTTCCCGGACTCGCCGCTGCTCGTCGGTGCCCGAGGTGTACTGGGACTGGTGCACGACCGACGCGTCATGACGATGCAGAGCGCATGCGCGGCACGCCGGTGAGCGCAGGTGGAGGAGCTGCGCCGCGCAGGGCGTGGACATCCCCGGCTCGCGCGCACCGGCGTCGAGATCTTCTTCACGCAGGTGTTCCGCCACGGCTTCTTCCACGCCGACATGCATCCGGGAAACATCCTGGTGACGCCCGAGCGGCGCGCTACGTCGCGCTCGACTTCGGCATCATGGGCACGCTCACCGAGGTCGACAAGCAGCTACCTCGCGCAGAACTTCCTCGCGCTTCTTCCAGCCGCGACTACCGCCGCGTCGCGCAGGCCCACCTCGAGGCGGGCTGGGTGCCGGCCGGACACGCGCGTCGGACGAGTTCGAGGCGCGCGATCCGCGCCGTGTGCGAGCCGATCTTCGACGCGGCCGCTCGAAGGAGATCTCCTTCGGGCGCGCTGCTGCTGCGCCTGTTCCAGACCTCGCGCCGCTTCAACGTCGAGATCCAGCCGCAGCTGGTGATGCTGCAGAAGACGCTGCTCAACATCGAGGGCCTGGGGCGCGAGCTCGACCCCGACCTCGACCTGTGGACCGACGGCGAAGCCGTTCCTCGAGCGCTGGATGGCGCGAGCAGGTCGGCTTGGCGCGGCCTGCTGCGCACCCTGCGCAGCGAAGCGCCGCACTGGGCGACGATGCTGCCCGCAGCTGCCGCGCCTGCTGCACCGCGCTGCTCGCCGAGGACCGCGTCGGAGCGCATCGAGGAGGCTGCTCGGCCGAGCTGCTCGTGCTGGAGCGCCGCCGCAACCGGATGATCGGCGCTCGCGGTCGCGCTGCTTGCGCTGGCGCTCGCCTGGGCGGTGTTCTTGACGGCGTTCTAGGCTCGTATAATCCGCGCGCCATGCTGATCGCGTCCGTCGTCCTGTACCTGCTCGTCACGATCGCGATCGGCCTGTGGGCGGCGAGGCGCGTGCACAACTCCAGGGACTACGTCGTCGCCGGCCGCAGCCTGCCGCTGTACATGAACACGGCGACGGTGTTCGCCACCTGGTTCGGCGCCGAGAGCGTGCTCTCGGTGTCGGTCGAGTTCTCCAAGAGCGGGCTGGGCGGCATCATCGCCGACCCCTTCGGCTCGTCGATCTGCCTGGTGATCGTCGCGCTGCTGCTTCGCGCGCGCCTTCTACCGCATGGACCTGCTCACCATCGGCGACTTCTACCGCAAGCGCTACGGCCGCGCCATGGAGCTCGGCACCAGCGTGGTCATCGCCATCTCCTATCTCGGCTGGACCGCGGCGCAGCTGACCGCGCTCGGCCTGGTGTTCTCGACGCTGACCGGCGGCGCGATCTCGCTGCAGACCGGCATCATCATCAGCGGCGTCATCGTCCTCGCCTACACCATCTGGGGCGGCATGTGGTCGGTGGCGATGACCGATCTGTTCCAGTCGGTGATGATCATCCTCGGCCTGCGGGATCATCGCCTGGTTCGTCGGCGACATGGCGGGCGGGCCCGGCAAGGTCATCGCGCGCGGCCGCCGAGGCGGGAAAGTTCGAGTTCTGGCCCAAGGGCGGCACCAAGGAATGGCTCGCCTTCGTCACCGCGTTCCTGACGCTGGCGATCGGCTCGATCCCGCAGCAGGACATCTTCCAGCGCGTCACCTCGGCGAAGAACGAGAAGACCGCGATCGCCGGCAGCCTGCTCGGCGGGGTCGTCTACTTCGCCTTCGTGTTCGTGCCGATCTACATCGTCTGCGCCGGGCTCCTCATCGATCCGTCGCTCGGGGCATTGCTCGTCGGCCGAGGACGCCCGCGAGACGCAGCGCATCCTGCCCGAGTTCATCCTCGAGCCACACGCCCATGTGGATACAGGTGCTGTTCTTCGGCGCGCTGCTGTCGGCGATCCTGTCGACGGCGAGCGGCGCGATCATCGCCCCGACCTCGCTGTGCACCGAGAACATCATCCGCCCGCTCTACCCGAACATGAGCGACCGCCAGTTCCTGCTCACGCTGCGCGTCGTCCTGGTGTCCTTCACGCTGCGCCGCGCTGGTATTCGCCCTGCAACTCGAAGCAGACCATGTACGACATGGTGCAGAACGCCTACACCGTGACGCTGGTGGCCGCGCTGGTGCCGCTCGCGGCCGGGATCTTCTGGAAGCGGGCGAACAACGCCGGCGCGATCCTGTCCGCGGTGTTCGGGCTCGTCGCCTGGCTGATCGCGGCTTTCACCGCCGCGGACGCGCGTCGTGCCGCCGACGCTGGTCGGCCTCGCGTTCTCCATCCTGGGCATGGTCCTCGGCGCTATCGTGCCGCGCACCGCGCCGCAGCCGCATCGCAGGCTCCCCGCTACTCCCCGCCCGGACTCGGCTACAATTCGCGCGGCCGCTTCACGGCCTCATCCAGCGGGGCTCCATGTTCGCTCGCCTGATGCCGCACGAAGGCCGGTTCTTCGACCTACTTCTACCGAGCACGCCACGCTGATCCTGCAGGGCGCGGTCGAGTTGCGCGCGATGCTGGACAACATCGGGCGAGCTCGAGGTCCGCTCCCATAACATCAAGACGCATCGAGAGCAAGGCCGACACCGTCACCTACCAGACGATTCAGCTGCTCCACCAGACCTTCATCACGCCGCTGGATCGCGAGGAGATCCACCAGCTCATCACCCGCATGGACGACATCCTCGACCTGATGGAGGACGTGTCGCAGTGCGTGTTTCTCTACGACATCCGCAAGGTCACCGACGAGGCGAAGCGCCTGGCCGACATCTGCGTCGCCTGCGCCGAGAAGGTCAAGGCCGCCGTGTCGATGCTCTCGACAACATGAAGAACTCCGAAGCAATCATGAAGATCTGCGGCGAAATCGACCGGCTCGAGACCGACGCAGACCAGGTGCTGCGCTCGGCGCTGGCGAAGCTGTTCCGCGACGAGCCGGACACGAGGCGAGCTGATCAAGCTGAAGGAGATCTACGAGCTGCTGGAGGCGGTCACCGACCGCTGCGAGGACGTCGCCAACATCATCGAAGGCATCGTCATCGAGAATTCCTGATCCACGGTCCCGCCCGGCATGTCGATCAGCTTCGAGATCGTGGTGTTCCTGGTGCTGGTCGCGCTCGCGTTCGATTTCATGAACGGCTTTCCACGACGCGGCCAACTCGATCGCCACCGATCGTCTCGACGCGCGTGCTCAAGCCGCACTGGGCGGTGATCTGGGCCGCGTTCTTCAATTTCGTCGCGCTGTTCGTCTTCGAGCTCAAGCGTCGCGAGCGACGGTGGGCAAGGGCATCGTCGATCACCGCGATCGTCGATCACTACGTCGTGTTCGGGGCGCTGACCGGCGCGATCGCCTGGAACGTGATCACCTGGTACTACGGCATCCCCTCGAGCTCGTCGCACGCGCTGATCGGCGGCATCGTCGGCGCGGCGGTCGCCAAGGCGGGCTCGGGCGCGCTGATCGCGAGCGGGCTGGTGAAGACCGTGATCTTCATCGTGCTCTCGCCGCTCCTCGGCTTCGTGCTCGGCTCGCGCTGCTGCTGCTGCCGTATCCTGGATCTGCGTGCGCGCCACGCCGGCGCGCGTGGACCGCTGGTTCCGGCGGCTGCAGTTCCTGTCCGCGTCGCTTCTACAGCCTCGGGCACGGCGGCAACGACGCGCAGAAAACCGTGGGCATCATCTGGATGCTGCTGATCGCGGCCGGCCTCTCGACCCCGAGGACGCACGTGCCGTACTGGGTGGTCATCGCCTGCTACGTGACCATCGCGCTCGGCACGCTGTTCGGCGGCTGGCGCATCGTCAAGACCATGGGACAGAGGATCACCAAGCTCAAGCCGGTCGGCGGCTTCTGCGCCGAGACCGGCGGCGGCGATCACGCTGTTCCTCGCCACGGCGGCGCTCGGCATCCCGGTGTCCACGACGCACACCATCACCGGCGCGATCGTCGGCGTCGGCTCGGTGCAGCAACGTGTCGGCGGTGCGCTGGGGCGTCGCCGGCAACATCGTCTGTGGCCTGGATCCTGACCATCCCCTGCTCGGCGTTCATCGCCGGGCTGGCGTGGTGGCTCGGGAAGCACATCCTGCTAGGCAGCGTGCCGCAGCGCCTGCGCGCGCATCGAAGCCGACATCACGCCGGCTCGAGGTCGACGCGATCGTCAACGCCGCGAACAACTCGCTGCTCGGCGGCGGCGGGGTCGACGGCGCGATCCACCGCGCCGCCGGGCCGGAGCTGCTGCGCGAATGCCGCACGCTCGGCGGCTGCGCCACCGGCGACGCCAAGATCACGCTCGGCTACCGCCTGCCCGCGAAGCACGTGATCCACACGGTCGGGCCCGGTGTGGAACGGCGGAGCGAGCGGCGAGCCGGAGCTGCTCGCTTCCTGCTATCGCAGGAGCCTCGCGCTGGCGCTGGGACACGGGCTGCCGCACCGTCGCGTTTCCCGCGATCAGCTGCGGCGTCTACGGCTATCCCATGGAGCTCGCCGCGAGGATCGCGGTGCGCGAATGCTCGGCGTTCGCCGCAGGAGCACGAGGCGATCCGAGCGGATAACGTTCGCGCTGTTCGGAGCCGCGTGCGCTCGCCGTCTACGAGGCCGAGCTCGCTCGGTCCATGAGAGAATGACGCGGCCATGGCCTCGTGAGCAGGCGTCGACACTCGCGCGCTATCTGTTCGTAGCGTACCTGCTGCTCGTCGTCTACGCGAGCCTGCATCCCCTCTCCGGATGGCGCGATCGCGGCTTGCCGCCGTTCGCTTTCCTCACGGCGTCGTTCAACCGGCCGGTTCCGGCGTTCGACGTTCGTCGTCAACGTCCTCGGCTACATGCCGCTCGGCTTCCTCGCCGTGCTCGCGACCTATCCGCGGCTGCGCGGCGGCGCGGGACTCTGCGTTCGGCGTGCGCGTGCTCGGTCCTCGTGAGCTTCGTCCTCGAGTCGCTGCAGGCTCTACCTGCCGACGCGCACCGCCTCGAACCTCGATATCCTCGCCAACGCCGTCGGAGCGGCGCGCTCGGCGCGCTCGCGGCGCTCGCCGCGACGCGGCCCTCATGGACGCGGAAAGCTTGCAACGCCTTCGCAGCGAGCTGTTCCTTCCGGGGGCCGCATCGATTTGGGCCTGGTGCTGCTCGGGCTGTGGCTTTTCGCGCAGCTCAGCCCCGAAACGCTCCTCTTCGGCATGGGCGACCTGCGCGACCTGTTCAAGACGCCCTCCGGGCAAGCTCTACCCGGCCGAGGTGTTCCTGCGCGTCGAGGCCGGGGTCGCCTGCGCCAACGGCCTCGCCGCGGGACTGCTCGCCGCGTGCCTGGTCGAGCGCAATCAGCCGACGCGCGGCGTGGTCCTGCTTCTGATGGCGACGGCGCTCGCGGCGCACACCCTCGCCGTCGGCTTGTTCGTCAGCTCCGCTGGACGTCGCTGTCCTGGGTGACGCCGGGCGCGCTCTACGGCGTCGCAGGCGCGATCACGCTGCTGATGATCGCGGTCGCCTTGCCGCGCGCCGCGCAGCTTCCGCTCGTCGGCTTCGCCCTGCTCGCCGCCACCGCGATCGTCAATCTCGCGCCCGCCAATCCCTACAACACCGCCGTGTTCTCGCTTTGGCAGCAGGGGCACTATCTCAACTTCAACGGCCTGACGCGGCTGCGTCTCCGTCGTCTGGCCGTTCGCGGCGATGCTCTATCTGGTCCTGCTCGCCGCCGATCGCGACCCGCGAAGGCCTGATCCCCGCTTGTTATAATCCGGCATCGGTTCGAGTCACGCGCCGGCAGCTCCGGCACTCCCTGCGATGAGCTACTACGAGAGACACATCTTTTTCTGCTGCAACCAGCGCCAGAACGGCGAGGCCTGCTGCGCCGACAAGGGCGCGCAGCGGCATGCGCGACTACGCGAAAAAGCGCGTCAAGGAGCTGGGCCTCGCCGGGCCGGGCAAGGTGCGCGTCAATCAGGCCGGGTGCCTGGACCGCTGCGAGGAAGGGCCGTGCATCGTGGTCTACCCGGAGGCGGTCTGGTACACCTACGTCGACCGCGCCGATATCGACGAGATCATCGAGGAGCACCTCAAGGCCGGCCGGGTGGTCGAGCGCCTGCGCATATGAGCCGCGCCGGCGAGCGCATCTTCATCGAGGGCGGCGCGGGCAGGATCGAAACGGCGGTCGATCGTCCGCAAGACAGCGCCGCGCGGCGTGGCGCTGGTCGCCCATCCGCATCCCCTCTACGGCGGCACGCTCGACAACAAGGTCGTGCAGACGCTCGCGCAGGACTTTCGTCGAGCTGGGCTACGTCTCGCTGCGGCCGAACTTCCGCGGCGTCGGCGCCTCCGAGGGCGAGCACGACGAAGGCCGCGGCGAGACCGAAGACCTGCTGCGCGTCGTCGCAGCACGCCGGAAAGGATCTCGGCGACCTGCCGCTCGTGCTCGCGGGCTTCTCCTTCGGCGCGGCGGTGCAGACGCAGGTGGCGCAGCGCACGAGCCCGCAGCGCGTGGTGCTGGTCGGCGTCGCGGTCGGCCGCTTTCCTTCGGAGGCCGTGCCGGCCGACTCGATCGTGATCCACGGCGAGGTCGACGAGACCATTCCGCTCGCCGAAAGTGCTCGACTGGGCGCGGCCGCAGGAGCTGCCCGTGGTCGTGATCCCGGGCGCGGACCACTTCTTCCACCTGCGCCTCAACCTCATCAAGAGCATCGTCAAGAACTCGTGGCGGTACTAGCGGTCAGCAATCTGCGCAAGCTCTACGGCGGCGAGGAAGTCGTCGCCGGCGTGAGCTTCGGCATCGCGCCCGGGCGAATGCTTCGGGCTGCTCGGCCCCAACGGCGCCGGCAAGACCACCACGCTGCGGCTGTGCCTCGGCCTCATCGATCCCGACGGCGGCTCGATCGAGCTGATGCAGCGGCCCGTGCCCGGCGAGGCGCGGCCGCGCGCGCGTCCGCGTGGGCGTCGTGCCGCAGATGGACAACCTCGATCCCGATTTCACCGTCGAGGAGAACCTGCTCGTCTACGGCCGCTACTTCGGGATTCCGGAGCGCTCGATCCGCGAGCGCATTCCACGGCTGCTCGATTTCGCCGGCCTCGCTGCGCGCGCCGCGTCGCGCATCCAGACGCTTTCGGGCGGCATGAAGCGGCGCCTCACGCTCGCGCGCGCGCTCATCAACGATCCGGACTCTGATCTTCATGGACGAGCCCACCACGGGCCTCGACCCGCAGGCGCGCCACCTCATCTGGGAGCGGCTGAGGCAGCTCCTCGCCCAGGGGCAAGACCATCGTCCTCACCACGCACTTCATGGAGGAGGCCGAGCGCCTGTGCGCGCGGCTCGCGATCATGGACCGCGGGCGCTTCATCACCGAGGGCAGCCCGCGCGATCTCATCGCGCGAGCACATCGAGCCGCACGTGGTGGAAGTCCACGGCGACGAGCGTCGCGGGCTGGGCGGACGGCGAAGCGCGGACCGCTCGCCACGCGCGTCGAGAAGAGCGGCGACACCGTGTTCTGCTACGCCACCGATCCGGCGCCGCTGCTCGCGAGCCTCTCGCGGCAGCGAGCTGCGCTATCTGCACCGGCCGGCCGACCTGGAGGACGTGTTCCTGAAGCTGACGGGCCGGGAGCTGAGAGACTGATGCGCGCCTACGCGCTCCCGTCGATGAGCCTGCGCTTCGTGCCGGTGTGGCGCAGGAACCTGCTCGTGTGGCGCAAGCTCGCCGTCCCTTCGATCCTCGGCAACCTGGCCGATCCGCTGATCTACGTGCTCGGGCTGGGCTACGGCCTGGGCTCGATGCTGCCGCAGGTCGGCGGCGTGCCCTACATCGCCTTCCTCGCGGCGGGCATGGTGTGCTCGAGCACCATGAACAGCGCCACCTTCGAGGCGATGTACTCGGCGTTCTCGCGCATGCACGTGCAGCGCACCTGGGACGCGATCATGATGGCGCCGCTCGACCTCGACGACGTCGGTGCTCGCCGAGCTCGTCTGGGCGGCGAGCAAGAGCGTGCTCTCGGGCGCGGCGATCCTGGCGGTGGTGTGGCTGCTCGGCCTCAGCCACTCGCTTCTCTCGCTGTGGGTGCTGGCGCTGGTGCCAGCACCACTGGCGAAATGTGAAAGTTCAGCGCAACTTATTTGCAATCGCCCAGCCTTTCTTTGCTCACCCGACGCCTTTGCTCAGCCTACGGCTGATCGTCGAGGTAACGTTATATTCGGCGTCCCCGGAATTTGCGCTCACCTCAGCAGTACATCAAGCGCCTGAGGAACAAACGTGGCGGCAAGCCATGTAGGCACCTGCGGCAGCAGGCAGCTAACCCGGCGGATCTTCACGCGGCCTGCCACTGCCGCGAGCTCGGCGGAAGCGCTTTCGTCGATTCCGATCATTTCGGAACGCATCTTCTCACCCGGGCCGGTGGAGGCGGGCCGCTCGCGAGACTCCTTCCAGTCAGCGGCGCTGAGGCGGTGTCTATTGACCTGACTTCGTGTGGACGCGTGCGCAGTATTACCGCATGAACGCGGCTTCAGTATTGAAACCGCGGTCTATGTGGGCACTATTCGGCCTCGCCACATAATGTCTTGCTACTCGTTTGCTTCGGCATGAAGTGGTGGCGCGCTGCCGGATCAGCCGTCGTTCGTCCATGGATCGATCGATGGCTTGCGCGTGCAGCGTGATTTCATGCCGCCCACAATCTGAATGTCGACGCGGCGCGCAGCCAGCCGGGTTCTCACGCTCGCTCGAGCTCACAACGCCAAAGCGAGGTCGACCGTGGTCAGCGTATCTGCGGTTCTTGCCATCACCCGGCACCAGACACTGCCTCTGTTTCGACCGCCATCATCGTCGGGCGCCTCGAAGTGTGCTGCCGGCCGTTCGGCGGCAGCATTAACCGGCGACACCGCTGCCAAACCCGCCTGCGCGGGTACTACCTGCGATCTTGATGACGAACCCGGAGGCGCCCGAGACGACAGCAATCGAAACACCTTCGCGGAAGAGAATGATTTCATCGCTTTCGCCGTCGATCCGGGCGGGCACGTCCGGAAGCGATACCGCCGGTCGGTCGCTGCACCACCTGGAACGGCTAACCCGCGGACGCCTGATCGCCGGTATCTTCTTTCGCGCCACCTTCGGCGTTCGTCGTGCGTACCTCGAATTCACCCACGCGCGGAAGACCTGGCACCGCGCCAGCCTTCGACTGGTGGCGGCGTCTGCACCGCGCTGCTGATAGAAAGATGCCACTGCCGAAGTGCCCGGATGGCGACCGGGAGGTGTTCAGCCGATCGTACCTCGTCTGCCCGCACCGCACCAAGATCGATGAGAAAGATAAACTCGCCCGCTGCGCGCAGGCGCTGTTCCGCATTCTGAGATGCTCCTCGATATGATCTCGTCTGTCGGCACCAGTCATTGCTCTGCTGTTACTCCATTACAGCAGGGCCTTCACTGCGATCCAACTCTCACCGGCAGTCACATGACCACTGCGTAGTCGCCCTTTCTAATTCTCTGCGAAAAAAACGTGTCGTAATAATGAGATATGTGCGACTTGTGGCACTGCCAGCGTGCCTATTTCCATACTGCGTGCCTTCAATTCTCACTTGTCACGTCGTTGGCAGCAGACCGATCGCGGCTCCTGAAATTAACCCCTGTACCACGGCGGGGCTGATGGCGGGCGATGGCGGGCGATCGCCGCCAGTGGTACGGCTAGTACAACGGGTAACGGCAATAGCAGACGAGGGCGACCTCTGAGCCGACCATAATCAGCGTCTAACCGGCAATGACCAGAATCACGACCACGGCACGCTTCAAACTGCGCACAGTGGTACAGCATGGCTAATACCGCGACCCAGTTCACTGGGTGTTATTACCCATACTAAAATGCGGCGAGTGCTGCCCGAAGGGCGTCTTAGTCGCTGTACGTCGCGCGAAGGCGTCTCGGGTGGCTGCGAAAACCATTATTCAACCAATCGATCCCGGCACCCGGTAACCTGTTCCGCGTGCAGATCCGCGTCGTGGCACCGCTGTGCTGGCTGAGGTCAGGCAATGAAAACGGGAAACTACCTCGGCCTGGCGACGCCGCGCGGCGTACAGAAAGCCGATGCTGGCGCAGCTATTCCTGCGAGCGCGGCTGAAACCAGCGTAGCCGATGATGTTCGCGACGACAAATCAGATGAAATAGCGCGTCGAAAGTGGCGGCAACGACGTCAGCCAGGCAATGCCGGAAGCTTCGTGGCGAGCTGCATTGCGCCACGGGCGCGATGACCCTTCATTCTTCCCGCGGCTCCGCAAATATCGGGCATCGGGCAGCCTCCCGGGAAACCCAGGTGTCGCCGCGGTCTGGCGGCAGCATGTGTGGCGAAGGCGATTCTGCATGATCGACATTCGAACAAACCACGATTCACGGGGCCGTGGCACCTCTCAGCCGCCAGCACCGTCATCCCGCCGCGGCACGGGGTGTGTCGCCGCGATGACTCGTGCAACGCAACAACGTCCAACCGCCAGGCGACGCGGCTGATGTCTTGCAACCCCAGCCGCCGACCTTTGCCATTGATGTGAGTTTCAGCGGCTCACCGATTGGCGGCTGGTATCTTCCACCGTCGCAGCTGCCAGGCGCAGAACTGGCAGCGTATTCTCTAATCCCATGTCTTGACAATCTCTCCCCACCGTAACGATGTACAACTTAAGACAGCGAATCGAATCGCGATGAGCAGCCAGATGACTGCCGGTCTTCTGCGTCGTTGCCGCCGTGGCTAGCCGAAAATAACCATCTCGACGCCTCGGCGTGAGCACTGAAGCGTTCGTCAGCAGCCTGGAAAGCGGCGTGCCAATGTATCGCTCATGTTAATCGCACCATGGCATTTGCCGCCCGCCATCACTGGCTGGAGAAGTACTCCAATCGTGATCGTCCCAAACGTCGCGCCGATCAGCGCTCCGAGCGCGACATGTGATCACATCTTCCGACGTCGTCGCACGACAACAGCCGGGTACTCCCAGCGACAGCGAGTGAGCGCCTGGTGAGCGCGCGACCGTAATCAGGGTGCTGCGCATCGTGGCACCGTTAATGAGTCGACCAGGATGACGTCAACGATGTTCCGAACGGCGCGATTCTCGACACTGACGATGCGCTGTGTTGGCCGCGCGACTGACCATCTCAGATAACTGATCGCTCCCAGTGACCATGTGCAAAAAGCTTCGCCATGGCCAGCGCGCTGCGTCTCCGGCGATCTTCATGTTTTCCCACATGGACCAGTGAGGAGACTCGGCGACACGGTCGTCTTGCAGAAAATGCGCGACCCGTCGGGTCGAGGATATAAAGTGCGAGTGATGTGCATCGCGTCATGATAGACAAACGTGCGGCAGCAAAAATCTCGTAGACGGTGTCACGAATTACTCGTAACGCTGATGTTGTGAGCTCGCTCAAGCATGTCCATCATCTTACACGCATCAACGACGGTGAAGAAGAACAGATTGCTTCGTGCGGCATCGAACGGCAGACATGAAGCAGGCACCGCGCGGAGTGTAGCCAGTCAGTGTGCTGAACTCTCTTTACTTCTGGCGCGCACCTGTACGATAACCGAGAAGCCGATGCTAAGATGGTTGTAGTGGCGACGTTTTATTTATACGTCACGTACGCCGCCCAGTTCAAGATAAGCGTCTCTTCAGATTCCCGCCGCGGCAATGCCAGCGCGGCCGTGTCAGTATCGTCTGCTTCGGCAGAGACGAATGGGAGCGGCAGGGCATGGTGCAGGATGCGGCAACGGTCAGGCGATGTCGCGCGCCAGCGAACGCATAATCCACTCAGATCGAGGCGATTCGCGACCGACAGCTAATAGCGACGGCGAGGCCGGCACGTGAACCAGCGCAGCCGTAGTGGAAACTGTTACTGTTGAACTACCAACGTCATGATTCTTCTAAAGTTCGCCGAGTGTTGCCAGCAGTATCTGCTGCGGAAGTCCAGCTTCGACCAGCGTCGGCGACGCCTGTGCCGCCGCTGGGCTCCCACATTGGCTTGCGGCTAACCCGCCAGGCGTGGGCCGAAAAGCCGACTGGAACAGCGATCATCGCCGACGATCGTAGGCAGGGCGTAACACCGCTATGACGAGTCTGGCTGGATAATACTGCCGGTCGGAACAACCAGACCGGCTCATCAGCAGGTATGGCGATGATCACGCTTCGCCTTATTATGGCACGACCATGCCCTTGCAGAAAGTGGCCCGAATATCCACATGCGGTAAGCGACGCGCGGCGCTTTGCGACGTTGAGCAGACGGAAAATTGTTCGGCGATGATGCCATCTTCGACCGTACCAGGCGAATTGATGGCCATGTTATGTAAGAGGCTGCGGCCGGCGACGACGTGATCGCGCTGGAGTTGTGCGCGCCGCCTGCAACCCGTCGCGTCGCGACGATCGTCTGGCGACGGGCGATCAGCATGGGCGCTGAACATGCGATTAAGAACAGCGCCGGGCGGCACACGCCAGCGCATCGGCATTCCTGATTCTTTCCGCGCGATCCCGAAGGCGCGCGCCGTTACCAAGCGCGCGAGCTTCACATCTCTTGGCGCTGGCACCTCTTGCTGGAGACACGCCAGCCCCTTCCGCATCGAGGAGCGGCACCTGGGCCCAGGTGAGTCGAAACTGTGTCCCTGTTGAGGAGAGTCTTCACGGCATGATGGCTGCATTAGTTGGACATTGAGCGGCCGGGTCTGGGGTGGACGAGCGCCTCGAGCTGTTTCACTGGCGGCAACGATCGCCATCACGTCGCCTCCACTCAGTGCGCCAAACTCGGGAGTTCCGCGAGGCTGCTGTCCTCGTGTGTGCCGAGAAATCAGCTGGCTGCAATCTCGGGTTCATCTTCACGCGTAATTTACCTGATTGAAAGATCTCGACATACCCGTGATCCACCGGCTGTCGGCAGCGCGCACCATCTCTGTAAATCTTATTCAGGCGCGCGGCAACGATCGAGTAACAAACGGCCCCATGCGCCGCTCGTGCTCTTCGACAACGCAATTCGGCGACACCTCGCTCATTCAAACGCCATCGGCCAGCGCTTCGACAGGCCACGCCGCGGCGTTATCAACGCCGGGTCTGAACTCTGCATCCCGGGCCTGACGCCTCCCGTTCCCCCGGGGGCTTTGGCGACCAGTGCCGCGTACCGAGTGCACTCATTTCGTTTTCGCGATCATTGCCGGTACCCTCGACCGCCAGCTTCGCCGAAGTCGAATGTGGCAGCGTCGACGCCTGCCAGCCCGGGCCGGCGCGATCACCGCGCGGCGATGCAGGGCGCGTTCGAGAGGCGCTACTCTGAACCTCATCGGTAGCTCAGATTGGCGGTAGAAACGGGCAGCGACGCTGAGACGAAGCGTATTTGGGTTGGTCATTCGCGCTCATGCGCATTCTTGGCACCGTGCCATTATCTTCGGCGTCGATAAAAGCTTCGTCGCTTTGGGCGAATATTCATCGGTCGGCAGACCTCGGCGGGCACTGTCGCGCTCTACAGCGCAACGTTACCGCCGGAGGTAACGATCAAATAACGACTCGGAAATCCCAGATGAATGACGACGCCCGCCAGATCCGCCGACCATCGATTTCAGCGATAACTCGCGTGCAAGCAGTGCCAATTATTTTGCGCACCGCGATTCCTCTACTGCGCCCAGCAGTCAGGCGGCGAATCTGACTATTTGCAAGATCAACATAGCCACGTACTGCTTCCAGATACAGAACTGCAGCTGCAGCTCGATAAATGATTGTGAACTGTTATATTCCGGCGAGCAGCCAGCCTGGCGTGCACGTGACAGCCAGATCTCCCTCCGGCTCTCCGACTGCGCTGCGCTTCTTCAGCTCACACCACCGTGACGAGCCGCGTTGGGCATTGACCCCGCATCACCAGCTTGTGTTCAGGAGTGAACATGTCCTCTGTGTGACCTTTGCAACACCGTCACATAAGCCTGCTGGAGGCTCAGAGTTGCGTCGTGCTTCATCGAAATCGAGAAACCCTGCCAGCGTGTTAGAGCAACTGGCTGCGGCTGGTCAGCTGTGCGCCCGGCTCTGAGGGCAGCTAGCCACGGTGGCTTCCAGCATACTTTGCCTCCTTTGCAGGCACCACTGACGAGAGTATCAGAGAAGCTGGAAGCTGCTGTTGCCGGCATTGCGCATTCACCATCCCTGCGCTGGCAACCCAGGCAAGGCCGCGGTGTCAGCGTCGGCGCGGATGCTGTTGGCGCTGACTCGCGCCGCTGAACACCGCGTTTCGACGATCGTGAATGCCTGCACCGGCTGTAATTGTGATCAGTTTTTTCATGGTCTCTCGGGTCGCTAACAACTTATCACGGCCGCCAACGCTCAATTAGCTGTCGACATTCTCCAGCCGCGTAAACCAGCGGCAGCAATTTCTCGATCGAGATATCGAGATAGCGACCCGGTGAGGCGCGAACGGTACCAATCGAAAGACTTGCGAACGACGCCAGCGCGGGCAACTTCTGCGCGGCGCGACTCTCATGACCAAGGCACCAGGCGACACTGACCCCAGTGTCGAAGGAAACGGCGCCTCCATCTGCTACCGCCGGGGCCGGGCGGCAGCGATCTGAAGCGAGTCGATTCCGGCATCCTTCGGTGTTACGCTCAACCGCCCAGCAGTTAATCGCCTTCGAGCCCTCTCACCTCGCGCTGCGCCGGCATCAACCGTACACTGCGGTATTCTGCCAGTTGGCGCGCCGTGACCTTTCGTGTCGACATTGTCATCCGGGCTGGGTTCACGCGGGCGTAGCTGGCGTTTGTTTACCTGGCTGTCGCCTAGCGGCAGCTACCGCCTCGGCATGCCGGCTCGCGATGTGGTCGTAGTGGTCTGACAGATGCCGGTGGTGCGCCGTCAGCGCTGCGTTAACCAGACCTCGGGATGTCGGCGTTCTTTAGCCGATCTGCGGGAATCTGCCCCGATCCGTGACCGCGCTCGAGACCGACGACGTCGCAAAAAATCATCAGACATCGAACGGCAAGTCGGAAGAGCAAACACCTCGAGCGCAGTGCAGCGCGATGAGGATGGGTACTCTCGAAGGCTCATTTTTGCCGACCGGCTGTTCGCGTATTATTGCTGTCATG